>Ga0256407_10000151_pt1 | contig 175181 bp, 143 predicted proteins | sample RumenRJG_04DNA_FD_193489 | JGI IMG/M metagenome (GOLD analysis project Ga0256407, IMG submission 193489) | Bovine rumen microbial communities from Lethbridge, Alberta, Canada - RJG_04 | ecosystem: Host-associated > Mammals > Digestive system > Stomach > Rumen | place: Canada: Alberta... | reverse complement strand
ATGACGCAGATGACGATGGGAGGGGCCGGAGCGAGCAAAGCGAGCGGAGTCCTCGAAGAGGCAAGCTGCTGCAGCAGCGGAGCTCTGGCACAACAAAAAAAGAGGCCGACCCTTTTTAGTCGACCTCCAGCCAAGAATAATATAATTAGTTTAATTATCTTTCTTATCATTTGGTATTAAGTCATAATAGGACAGATTATTCCTTTCTAAAAAAAGTTTAAAGCATATAATGAATATAATTACAGTTTTCTCCTTTTGAGAAATGAACGAATGAGATAGTGCATATCCAGGATGCTTATAATAATCAGTGTAGTACTTCCGTTTTTTAGACAGGTACCGTCCTGTTGTTCGTTAATGTCAAGCAGCCGACCATAGGTAGAACTTGCTTGGTATCTGTCGGTCGATTCCTTGATAAAGCGCCGCGCCGTTTTCCTCCGGCTGGATGTAAATTTAGTCATATTTTATCGTTCTCCAAAATCTTTCTATCCAGATGTTGTCCTTTGCCCGGCCCCGGCCGTCCATACTGATCTTCTCTTCATGGTGCTAAGTTACTACTTTTTAACTAAGGCACCTGTCTTAAAATACGATAGTATTATAATTTTAATGAGAAGCGCAACTTACTTCGGAAAGTACAATCCTTTTACTAAATTTGTACTTATGAAACAACGGATAGATATAATGGGCATCCTGAATCTGACGCCCGACTCGTTTTACGCGCCCAGCCGGTTGCTGAAGGAGGACGGAAACCCGGACGCGGAAGCCGTCGTGGCCCGGGCGCAAGCCATGGTGGCCGACGGCGCCACGGTCCTAGACCTGGGCGCCTGTTCTACCCGGCCGGGCTTTACCGACGTAGGTGCCGAAGAAGAATGGCGCCGGCTCGGCCCCGTACTCCGGCCCCTTCGCGATGCCCTTCCGGACGTGATTCTTTCCATCGACACCTATCAGCCCGAAGTGGTCCGGCGCGTTTTCGACGCCATTGGCCCCTTCTGGGTGAACGACGTATCCGCCCGTCCGGACATGATATGCGCCGCCGCTTCCCTCGGCCTTCCTTATATCGCCATGCACGGTTTTACCGAACCAGATGGGAGGGGTGGTATGTCTGCCGGTCGAGCGACATATCCCCAAGTTCCCTGGAGCGAGACCGGCAGGCAAACCACCCCGGATATGGCCCCGGAAAGCGGAATGGCAGACGCCGTTTTGCGGTTTTTCGAGGCGTTCGCCGAAGAGGCGGAGCGGAAGGGACTGGAAGAGTGGATGGTAGACCCGGGGTTCGGCTTCGGAAAAACGCTGGAGCAGAATTACGAGGTCTTCCGGGACCTGGAACGGCTCCAGTCGTTCGGCCGGAGAATCCTGGTAGGAATATCCCGCAAGAGCATGATTTACAAGCTGCTGGGATGCACGCCGGACGAGGCGCTGCCCGGCACGCAGGCTCTGCATCTGGCCGCCCTGGACAGGGGCGCTTCGATATTGCGCGTTCATGATGTTCTGGAGGCCGCCCGGACGGTTGCCATCTGGCGCGCTTTGAAAAATCCGTCCGTTTCCGTATCTTCGCAACATGAAAACAGTTGAACGATGCTGGTAGTTTTGGAAGGATTGGACGGAGCCGGCAAATCCACGCAGGTAAAACGGCTCCGCAGTTATTTGGAATCACGCCTCGGCGAGGTGGAATACATCCACTTCCCCCGGTATGACGCCCCCGTTTACGGAGACCTTATCGGCCGTTTCCTGCGGGGGGATTTCGGTTCCATCGAGGGGGTGCACCCGCAGTTGGTGGCCCTGTTGTTCGCAGAGGACCGTCACGGTGCGGCCCCGCAGATCCGCGCCTCGCTGGAAAGCGGAAAGACCGTCCTGCTGGACCGTTATGTTTACTCCAACATCGCCTACCAGTGCGCCAAACTCTCTTCCCCGGAGGAACGGGAACGCTTGCGGGATTGGATTTTCCGGACCGAATACGGCGATTTCAACCTGCCCCGTCCGGATGTGAATCTTTTCCTGGACGTGCCCATTTCCTTTGTCCGGGAAAGCCTGGCATCTGCCCGCCAGGGAAGCGACCGGGATTATCTGGAGGGAGGCAGTGATATCCACGAAGCCAATATTTCCTTCCAGGAGACTGTCCGATCGATGTATGTGGATCAAACCCGGCGGGATCCGGATTTCCTGCGGGTGGACTGTTCGGACGATATCGGGGACATGCTGCCGCCGGACGCCATTTCCGAGCGTGTCCGCGCAGCGATTGATACCTATCTGGACCGCGTATGAAAGCATTTTTCCATGATATCCGGCGCATTTGCGCCTTCCTGATCGGAGCTGTCCTGTTCCTGTCGGGCATGTTCAAGCTCATTGATCCCGTAGGGACGGGGCTGATCGTAACAGAGTATGTAAAGTTTTTTCACCTGGGACTGGGAGAAGGCTTTGCCAAGGTGCTGGGATTCCTGCTGGCGGCCGTCGAGACCGTGACGGGAGTGGCACTGATGACCGGTTTTTCCCGGACCCTTACCGCCAAGGTGAGCGGTGTGCTGCTGGCTTTCTTTACCTTGATATCGGTCATCCTCTTTGCTGTCAACCCGTCATTCGATTGCGGCTGTTTCGGGGAGGCGTTGCACCTGACGCATGGCCAGACCTTGATGAAGAATCTGGTCCTGGCGGGCCTGTGGGTCGTGGCATTCCTGCCTTGGCGGGACTTTGGCGAATCCCGCCGCATGAAAAAATGGGTCTTCGCCCTGGTTTCCCTGTCCGCGATTATTTATGGCTTGCTTTCCTGGCGGTCCATTCCGTCCATCGATTATACCCCGTTCCGTCCCGGATCGGAATTGCTCTCTTCCCTCAACCGCCCCGACCGGGTGGACAGCGGTCTGTTATCGACCTATGTTTATGAGAAAAACGGCATCGAGGGCTCCTTTACGCTGGATCAGGTTCCGGATTCCAGCTGGACTTTCGTCCGCACCGAAACCTATTCGCGGGATGGAATGGTAACGGAAAATGGTACGCCGGACCTTTCCTTTACGGATGCAGACGGTGCCTATCAGGATGAGTTGGCTTCCGTGGGGGGCGTGATGGTGGTTTCTGTCTATTCTCCGGAACGCCTGGACACGAAGGACTGGAACCGGATCAGCGATTTTGTGACGTCGGCTTCGGCGCACGGATTCCGGCCCCTGGTGCTGGCGAGCGGCGGGATGAAGGCCCTTCCCGACAATCTGGACCTGGTGAAGTCTTTGGCTTTGTCGGCCTGTACCTATTCCGCCGACCGTCGGACCCTGCAGTCCCTGAACCGCTCCAACGGCGGCGTTACCTATTTCTATGACGGCATGCTGGTGTCCAAATACCCGCTGCGCAGGTTGCCTTCTGACCACAAGTTGGACGACCTGGCCGCGGCAGACAGTGTTGAGGCCATGCTTGGATACTCCTCGCACGGCCATCTCAATTTCCAGGGCTTCCTGCTTTACTCCTTCGGCTTGATTCTCCTGATCTAGAGCAGATTAGAATATATTATCCTAATCGTTATTGCTCCGTTTCTGGACAAGTTAAGCCTTATTTTGTTTCAACGTTACCCTTCCCGCCTCTATCGCGGTCCGGGCTGCGTGCCTTTCCGTCGCAGTCCAGGGCGGCACTGACGCCCCCTGCCCTGCCGGAATTAACTCCTGATCGGGCTGCGTGCCGGGCGGCCGGAGCCGTCTCGCTGTGCTCGACCCCACCGTTCTCTCCGTTCGCTGGCGCTCACATTCGTTCCGGTCCCCCCTCTTACGATGCCGAGGGTGGCACGGGCTCCGGCCATCCCGCCACCTCCGCCCTTACCGGCTCTGTCTCTGGTATTGGCAGGGAAAGTGTCAGTAGTCTCGGTAAAAAAGGGGAGACTACTAACACCCAGACCTCCGTTGGTAAACAAAATGGGCTTGTTTTGTTTACCGAAATCTTCCTTAACTACCGACCGTCCGGGATCTGGGGCTCCTATGTGGATAGTCCCCACTTGAAACCACCCACTATCCACGCCAGAGGCCGTTTTCCCGGAAGGTCACTCCTTCCAACCGGGGACCGTCCACGCTGGAGGTCATTTTCCCGGACGGTCACCCCTTCCAACTGGGGACCGTCCACACCAGCGGCTTTTTTCCCGGATGGTCACCCCTTCCAACCGGGGACCGTCCACGCCAGAGGCCGTTTTCCCGGCTGGTCAACGTTTGGAGCGGGACGGGGTGGTGCAAGGCGACATGCCACCCCCGGCTAGGGGGTGCCTGCGAAGCGATTGGCCTTGTGCGGATCGCGCAGGCGGGGGTCGCCGGTGCCGCCCCGTCCCGTGATGCCAAGAAGGCCGGCACCACCGCCGCCGGGCGGCCAGGAGCGGCGGCTACGGCTCGGCCGGGCTGCGGGGAACTCAACCCAAAAGGTTCTCCTCCCCGGCCGGCCGTTACCGGTGCCAGCCAAGGATCAAAATAGGTTCATTTGTAATTGCTTGATACTCAGACATATCCCAGAAAGCCGGTTCCCAAAATACAGGAACCGGCTTTACGGGATGTCGCTCTACAGCGTCTGCTTGATCTCTACGATGTGAAATGCTTCGATGATATCGCCGATCTTGATGTCGTTGAAGTTCTCGATGCCCAGGCCGCATTCCATGCCGGCCTGGACTTCTTTTACCTGGTCTTTGCCCCGCTGGAGTGAAGACATCTCGCCGGTATAGACCACGATGCCGTCGCGGATCAGACGAATCTTGCTCTTGGTGAGCTTTCCGTCGCGGACCAGACAGCCGGCGATGGTACCCACCTTGGAAATCTTGAAGGTCTGCTTGACTTCGGCGGTTGCGGTAACCTCCTCCTTCTTTTCGGGTTCGAGCATGCCTTCCAGACCGTCCTTCACTTCGTTGATGGCATCGTAGATAACCGAGTAGAGCCGGATTTCGATACCCTCGCGTTCGGCGCTCTTGCGCGCTTCGGTGGACGGGCGGACCTGGAAACCGATGATGACGGCGTCGGACGCTTCGGCCAGCAGGACATCGGACTCTGAAATGGCACCGACGGCCTTGTGGATTACGTTCACGCGCACCTTTTCGGTGGAAAGCTTGATGAGGGAATCGGAGAGGGCCTCTACGGAACCGTCCACATCGCCCTTGACGATGACGTTGAGTTCCTTGAAACTGCCGATGGCAATCCGGCGGCCGATTTCCTCGAGGGTGAGGTGCTTCTGGGTCTTGATGCCCTGGATGCGGATCAGCTGCTCGCGTTTGTTCGCGATGGACTTGGCTTCCTTTTCGTCCAGCATCACCTTGAATTTCTCACCGGCGGCGGGCGCTCCGTTCAGGCCCAGGAGGGAGACCGGCGTCGAAGGACCGGCTTCCTGGATCTTCTGGCCACGTTCGTTGAACATGGCTTTTACACGGCCGTAATAGCTGCCGGAGAGGAGGACGTCGCCCACGCGGACGGTTCCGTCCTGTACGAGGATGGTGGCCAGGTAACCGCGTCCCTTGTCCAGGGAACTCTCGATTACGGCACCGCTGCCGGGCTTGTTGGGATTGGCCTTGAGGTCCAGCAGGTCGGCCTCGAAGAGGACTTTGTCCAGAAGCTTATCTACGTTCAGGCCCTTTTTGGCCGAAATCTCCTGGCACTGGTATTTGCCGCCCCAGTCTTCCACCAGGATGTTCATCTCGGAGAGCTGGCGGCGGATGGTGTCGGGCTGGGCGCCGGGCTTGTCTATCTTGTTGATGGCGAACACCATCGGGACACCGGCGGCCTGCGCATGGGCGATAGCCTCCTTGGTCTGCGGCATGACGGCGTCGTCGGCCGCGACGATGATGATGGCCAGGTCGGTCATCTGGGCGCCGCGGGCACGCATGGCGGTAAAGGCCTCGTGACCCGGGGTATCCAGGAAGGTGATGCGGCGACCATTGGAGAGTTTTACGTTGTAGGCACCGATGTGCTGGGTGATACCACCCGCCTCGCCGGCAATCACGTTGGAATTGCGGATGTTGTCCAGCAGGGAGGTCTTACCGTGGTCCACGTGGCCCATAACGGTAATGACCGGCGGCCGGCTCACGAGGTCTTCTTCGCGGTCCGGTTCCTGCTGCTCGATTTCATTGGTCAGCTCGGCGGTGACGAATTCCACCTTGTAACCGAACTCCTCGGCCACCAGGACCAGGGTTTCGGCATCGAGCCGCTGGTTGATGGATACCATCATGCCCAGGCTCATGCAGGCGCCGATTACCTTGATGACCGGGGTGTTGTTCATCAGGGTGGCCAGGTCGTTGACCGTCACGAATTCCGTTACTTTCAGGATCTTCTTTTCGGCCAGCTCTTCGGCCAGTTCCTCCTGGGCGCGGTTGGCGGCGGCTTCGCGTTTCTCCTTGCGGTACTTGGCGCCGAAGTTGCTCTTCTTGCTGTCGTTCATCCGGGCGTAGGTCTCTTTGACCTGCTTCTGGATTTCCTTCTGCATGGCTTCCTGCTCCTCCTCGGTCATGGCCGGTTTGAAGCGGTCACGGTCGCGTTTGCGGCCCTTTCCTTCCTTGCCTTCCTTCTTGGCGGGAACATTCTTGGAGCCGGGTTTCTGCCCGTCTTTCTTGCCGGGCTTGTTGTCCGCCTCGATTTTGTTCACGTCCACCTTCTGGCTTCCCTTGGTGATGCGTTCGCGCTTTTTGGTTTTCTTTTTGTCGAACTGGGAAAGGTCTATCTTGCCCAGAACCTTGAATCCGGCGGCGTCTTTGTCCTCTGCCGCAGGGGTCGGGACGGCAGCGGGCTCGGGTTCGGCCACGGGTTCGGGTTCCGGCTGGGCGGCCGGTTCAGGCTCAACGACAGGTTCCGGTTCTTCCACCGGCTCAGGCTCTATAACAGGCTCGGGTTCCGGTTCTGCCACCGGCTCCGGTTCAGGCTCCGCCACCGGTTCGGGTTCGGGCTCGGCTACCGGCTCCGGTTCCACGACCGGTTCGGGTTTGGGCTCCGCCACGGGTTCAGGCTCGGGCTCGGCCACGGGCTCCGGTTCTGCAGCGGGTTTGGGTGCGGGTGCGAACGTGTTGGTCTTGATAATGGTTTCGCGTACCGGTTCGAACTCGTCCTCTTCCTCCTGGTCCTGGTGCTTGCCTGCCTTCTCCAGGATGTCCGTGATGCGCACGTCCACCTTTTCGGCGGCCTGCTTGGCCTCCAGGTCCTTTCCGAATTGCTTGTCAAGTGCCGGTTCGTATTCATCCGAAACCTTGGCGTTCGGATTGGCCTCCACTTCTACACCTTTGCTTTGCAGGAAGTCCACCAGCGTCTGGAGACCGATGTTGTATTTCTTGATAAGTTTGTTGAGTCTGATTTCAGCCATATATAACCCCTTTTTTTATTTTCTGAATGATGTCTAGTCCTCAAATTCGGCTTTCAGGATGCGGAAGACCTCTTCTACCGTCTCGTCTTCCAGGTCGGCCCGTTTGGCGATGTCTTCCGGCGAGAAGGCGAGCACGCTCTTCGCGGTGTCGCAGCCGATCGCCTGCAGGCGGTCGATGACCCACTCGTCGATTTCGTTGGTGAATTCGCTCAGCAGAACGTCTTCCTCCTCCTCGGCCTCATTCTCGGCCACCTCACGCCAGACCTCGATCTCGCGGCCTACCAGCATGCCGGCCAGTTTGATGTTGCATCCGCCCTTGCCGATACCTTTCTTAACCTCGTCCGGCTGCATGTACACCTTGATCTTGTCCTCCAGGCTGGAGCCCAGGTCGATGGACGAGATGCGGGCCGGATTCAGGGCGCGCTGGATGAGCAGCTGGGTATTGTTGGTCCACTGGATCACGTCGATGTTCTCGTTGTGCAGTTCATGGACGATGCCGATGATGCGGGAACCTTTCACGCCGATGCAGGCACCGATCGGGTCGATGCGCTCGTCGTAGGATTCCACGGCCACCTTCGCCCGCTCGCCGGGGATGCGGACCACCTTCTTGATGGTGATGAGTCCGTCGTAAATCTCCGGTACCTCCATTTCGAAGAGCTTCTCCAGGAAGTCCTCGCTGGTACGGGACAGGACGATGTACGGCGTGGTATTGTTGCGCATCTCCACGCTCTTGATGATGGCGCGTACGGTGTCGTTCTTCTTGAAACGCTCGCCCGGAATCTGCTCGGTCTTGGGCAGGTGCAGTTCGTTGCCGTCCTCGTCCAGGATGATGACTTCCTTGGACCAGGCATTGTAAATCTCGCCCGTGAACACCTCGCCCACGCGGTCGGAATACTTCTTGAACACGTTGGCTTTGTCGATGTCCATGATACGTCCCTGCAGGTTCTGGCGGATGTTCAGGATGCCGCGGCGTCCGAACGAGGCCAGGCTGAGCTTGCGGGTGTAGGTGTCGCCGATTTCGTAATCGTCGTCGCCCGTCTCGGCCACCACGTCTTCGAGGGTGATTTCCGTGTTCGGATTCAGGACATTCTCCACGATCTCGAAGTTCTGGTAGATTTCGCAGTCACCCTTGTCCACGTTGATGATGACGTCGAAATTGTCAGAGGAACCGTAGGTCTTGGCAATCTGCGTCATGAACACATCCTTGAGCACGCCCATCATAACCGGGCGGTCGATGTTCTTTTCTTCCTTAAAGTCTTTGAAAGCATCGATCAGGGTGATCACTTCTTCCTTGTTCTTTTTCATTGTTTTGTATTGTTAATTTATTTGAAATCGATGTGGGGGCGAACAGCGTTCAGGACCGCGTAGGGGAGGGTCTCCTCATGCTCTACGAGCACCTTTTTCTTCTGGCCCTCCAGGGCCTCCTTGGCGCTCCAGGCCAGGGTAACGCCCGTTTCGTCGCAGGCGAGCAGCGTTGCGATGAGCTTACGGCCATCGCGCACCAGGACTTCGACCTGGCTGCCTACGGCTTTGCGGTACTGGCGGATGTCCTTGAAGGGAAGGTCCAGCCCGGCCGAAGTTACGGTAAGGGCGTAGTCTTCCACGTCGCGGTCAAAGGCGGCCAGTACGGCATCGTTGACGGCAATGCAGTCTTCCATGCCCACCGTGCCCGTCTCCTTGTCCAGGACCACGGTAATGTCATTGTCCCGCGACACGGTAATGTCCACGACATAGCAGCCTTGCCGGTTGGCGGCGGCTTCCGCGACGGGTGTGATTTCTTTTGTTGTCATAGCGGTTCATTAAAACAAAGATAGGAACCCTTCCGGCCCCTATCTTTTCTCTCCGGGCACAAAGATACGGAAATATTTCGTAAATACATAAAAAAATGTTTTCTTTGCAGATAATTAAGACGTCCTGGAACGTAAGAATATTGGATATGGAATTCACAGCTAAACAGTTAGCTCAAATACTCAAAGGAACGGTCGATGGCGACGAGAGTGCCAAGGTGACCTCTTTTGCAAAAATCGAGCACGGAAAACCCGGTCAGCTCTGTTTTTATGCCAACCCGAAATACGAACAGTTTGTTTACTCCTGCAAGGCTTCGGTTTTGCTGGTGAACAAGGACTTTGAACCCAAGGAGACCGTGAACGCCACGATGGTCCGGGTGGACAATGCCTATACCGCCCTGGCCGCCCTGCTGAAGTATGTGGCCTCTTCCAAGCGTACGGACCGCCGTCACCGCGGTTTCCGTTCGTCCTGGTTCCTCACCACCAAATTCGGCAAGAAGGTGTATCTGGGCAGCCACTCCTATGTGGGCCACCACGCCTCGGTGGGGGATTATACCAAGATTTTTGAGAATGTCTATATCGGGGACGATACCCGCATCGGAAAGCATTGTATCATCTATCCGGGCGTGGTCATCTATCCGGGTATGGTCATCGGTGACAATGTCATCATCCACGCCAATGCCGTCATCGGTTCCGATGGCTTCGGCAACGCGCCGCAGGCAGACGGTACCTGGGAGAAAATCGAACACCTGGGCAATGTGATCATCGGGGACAATGTGGAAATCGGTGCCGGGACCACGATTGACCGGGCGGAAATGGAATCCACCATCATCGGCAAGGGTGTGAAGATCGATAATCTCTGCCAGATCGCCCACAACGTGCAGATTGGCGAGAATACCGTGATGGCCGCGCAGGTAGGTATTGCCGGTTCCACCAAGATTGGAAAGAACTGCATCATCGCCGGGCAGGTAGGTATCGCCGGCCACCTGGAGATTGCAGACAATACTACGCTGGGTGCACAGGCGGGCGTCATCGGCAATGTCCGGAAAAGCGGACAGGTGCTGCTGGGCTCCCCGACGCTGCCCATCAAGACGTATCTTCGCAGTTACGCCAAATTCAAACAGGCGGGAGAGGAATAATTTTCATATTCCGCATTTTTTTACTATCTTTGCAAACTATCTGATGTATCAGGTGGTTTAGATTGATAGTATATTATTATGCAAAATATGCAGCAGACACTTGCGAGAGCCTGTTCATTTGAAGGGAAAGGGCTGCACACCGGGAAGATTGCCCATATGACGGTTCATCCCGGACCCGTAGATAGCGGAATCGTTTTCCATCGGACCGACCTGGGTGCGGAAGCCACGCTTCCTGCCCTGGCCGATTTTGTTTCCAATACCGCCCGCAGCACCACGCTGACCCGTGAAGGGGTGTCGGTGGTGACCATCGAGCACCTGATGTCGGCCCTGACCGGCCTCGGTATCGACAATGCGCTTGTGGAACTGGACAACGAGGAGGTTCCCATCCTGGATGGCAGCGCCCGTCCCTATGCCGTGGCTTTCCGCGAAGCGGGTATCGTCCCGCAGGAGGCTCCCCGGCGTTTCCTGACCCTTGACCGGGAGGTGGAGGTTCGTGACGAGAAGACCGGCTCCTGGGTGAAGGTGACCCCGGCCCCCGCTCCCGCTTACGATGTGACCATCGACTTCGGTTCCCGCGTGTTGGGCGTGCAGCAGGCCCACTGGGATTTCTCCCTGGACTACGCTGCGGAGATCGCCCCCTGCCGCACCTTTGTGTTTTTCCACGAGATCGAGTTCCTTTTCGCCAACAACCTTATCAAGGGCGGCGATGTGGACAACGCTCTTGTCCTTGCCGAGCATCCCGTTCCGGAAGAGAGTCTGGAGAAGATGTCGGCCCTGTTTGGAAAGCCGAAGCTGAAAATCAATGAGAATGGCTACCTGAACAATGTCGTCCTGCATTTCCCTAACGAATGCGGCCGGCATAAGTTGCTGGATATGATGGGCGATCTTCGCCTGTCCGGAGGCTACCTGAACGCCGTCGTGACCGGTTTCAAGCCGGGACACGGAATCAATACGGTGGCAGCGAAAGCCGTCCGGGAAGCCTTAAAGAAATAACGAGGATATGAATAAGATTTCTCCGCTTGCAACGGTGAGCCCGACCGCAAAACTGGGCGACAATGTAGAAGTTGGACCGTACGCTTTCATTGACAACAATGTAGAGATTGGCGACGGCTGCAAGATTTTCCCGCACGCTACGATTTTCGAATATGTGAAGATGGGCAAGAACTGCTCGGTTTATCCGGGTGCAGTTGTGGGCGCCATCCCGCAGGACCTGAAATTTGATGGGGAAGAGACCTACGTTGAGATTGGGGACAATGTGACCATCCGCGAGTGCGCTACCATCAACCGGGGTACCGCCGCCAGCAAGAAGGGCGTGACCCGTATCGGCAGCAACACCCTGTTGATGTCCTATGTGCACGTGGCGCATGACTGCAACATTGGCAGCCACTGCATCCTGGTCAGCTATGTGGGCGTGGCCGGTGAAACGGATGTGGACGACTGGGCCATCCTGGGCGGCGGCTCCATGGCGCACCAGTTCTCCAAGATTGGTACGCACGCCATGGTGGGCGGCGCCTCCAAGATCAACAAGGATATCCCTCCGTACGTCCTGTGCGGCCGTGATCCCATTTGCTACTGCGGTGTCAATATCGTGGGCCTGCGTCGTCGCGGTTTCTCTCCGGATGTTATCCGCAACATCAAGGATATTTACGATACCATTTATTTCCAGGGATATAACATTTCCGACGGCTGCTCCCGCGTAGAAGCCGGTTTCCCGCAGTCCGAGGAACGGGATACCATCCTGTCCTTTATCAAGAATTCCAAGCGCGGTATCATCCGCGCCAGCGAGAAAGGAACGAAGGGCGATATCGACTAACGTCCGGTGCTCTTTTCTACGGCATATTTCCCGCCGCTTTCCTATGTGGCGGCCATCGCTGAAGGCTTTACCCTGTCCGATGACGGTGTGAAGCCTTCCTGCGTATGGATAGATTCCGGCGAGCATTACATCAAACAGACCTGGCGGAACCGCTGCCGGATTGCATCGGCCGCGGGGACGGAGGACCTTCGCGTTCCGGTGGTGCATGAGGGCGGGGCTAAGGTCCCGGTGGGACAGGTGCGGGTAGATTATGCCACCCCTTGGGTTACCCGGACGCTGCGGGCCATTGATGCGGCCTATTGTTCATCGGCCTTTTACCTATATTATAGTGACGGGATGGCGGCTATCCTGGAGTCCAAGCCCGAAACCCTGCTGGAGTTGAATACGGCCCTGCTGCGGTTTTTCCTGGACAAGATAGGCATTCCTGCCGATATCCGCCCCACGCAGCACTATGTCCAGCCGGGCGATCTTTCGTTCGGGGAGGATTTCCGCGAACGCATCCATCCCAAACGGCCCGATACCGTTTTGCAGGAGCGGGGACTGGAAAAGCCGTATTTCCAGGTCTTTGCCCAAAAATACGGCTTTCAGCCAAACTTGTCCGTGATGGACCTGCTGTTCAATGAAGGTCCGGACAGTATTTCGTATCTCAGACGCCGCTAGAAGCGGAATCCCAGCGTAAGGACGAGATTCAGTTTGGTCCGGGAACTCTCAATTTCCGGCGAGGCGGTTTTGAGGACATTGCCGTCATAGAGATAGTCGCCGTACGGCCTGACATACTCTTTGGGGTAGAAGACATACCGTGCCGCGATATCGGCGAAGAACGAACCCGGCGAGGAATAACCCAGACCGAAGGAAACCATATGTGTCATAAAGGTATCGGTATGCTTGGAATGATGCTCATCGTAGTAGGATTCCGGCAGGGACGTGAGGTTGTATCCGGTGCGGATGGCGAATTCGGGAACGGGTTTCAGTTCCACGCCGGCCCGGAGCATATGGGAAATGCCGGTCAGGTCGCGGATGTCGCTGTTGGCTTCGGAGAAATCATCGTCATATCCGTCACGGCTGAAGAAGCGCATGGTGGAATAGTCGCACATTTCGTAATCTACGCTCACCATGGCAATGTTTTCGTAGGTGTAGGCGACACCGGCGTTCACGCGGTACGGCGCACGGAAATTGTAGTCATACCGGCCTTCGGGGGAGGTCTCGTTGCAGTCCAGGGAACTGCTGGTGAAATGCGTGTCGGCCGCGTATTTCCACCGCTCGCGGATGGTCAGGGCCGTAGGCGTCTGGATGGCAGCGCCCAGGCGCAGTCCGTTTCCGGGCACATAGAGCACGCCAATCTTGGCGTTGATGCCGGAACCGCTGGCGTTGTAGGAATAACGGTAGCGCAGGTTGTGGAATTCTGTCGGGACACCATCCACCTCCATCGGGAACTGGGACGGATCGCGGGCAAATTCCTTGATATATTCGTCGTACTGGTAATTCAGGCCCTGGATGCCGATGTTCACACCGAAGAACCACTGGTCGTCCACGTTGAAACCCCAGTTGAGGTCGATATCGTATTTGGAACCATAGGACTGGAGGCCGTAGGTCTGGTCAATGGGGCCTCCGATGGAGATATCGCCATTGGGATAGATCACTTCGGCGGAGCCGATATAGCGGTTCTGCGGCATATCGCCGATGATGCCGCCGCGATAGCCGTTGATGAGGGCCCAGGGGGCCGAGTGCCTGTCGTAGGAATCCCGGCTGTTGAGGACACTGGGAGCGTATCCTCCGTTGGTGGCATCCCAGGCGAGGGCACCGGAATAGGTGGTGGCATTGTTCACGCCGCCGGCGATGATCCGGGATGTGTAATTGTTGGTTCCGTTGGCGACAATGCCGAAGGACATGCTCTTGAGTCCGTATTTCTGTCCGGTATCGTACCGCAGGTTCAGGCCGATGTTCGGCATGTTAAAGCGGGTGTAGCGCGAGGTCCCCTCATTGCCGTACGGATCCGTTCCGGAAATGGCCGCATAGCCGGCTTTGCTGGAAGAGATGGTCAGCGACGGGGAAATGGTAAACTGCGAATAGGAACTGACGGCAGAACCGGCCGGATTGATGACGATGGAGCCGAGGTCGCCGCCCACGGCGGTCATGGCGTTGCCCAGCGCCATGGAACGGGCCGTCCCATAGTAGGTATTCTGGCTGAAAATCAGCCCTTCGTACAATCCCTGGGCATACAGGCCGGAGGCACTGGCTGCCAGCAGGATAAGCGTAAGTATCTTTTTCATAATCGTGCGTGTTTAGAAGGTTTACCTGCGGCTGTGTCCACCGCCGCCGCTGCTGGAAGATCCGCTGCTGCGGGATGATCCACCACCTGAATAACCGCCGCCACCGCCGCCACGGGATGCTCCGCCCGAATAGCCGCCGCTGCTGCGGGTATAGCTGCCGGAGGAACTGCTGCTGCGGGAGTAACTGCTGGAGGAACTGCTCCGGGGATAAGTAGCAGAGGAGCTGCTGCGGTAAGAGCTGCCGGAAGAACTGCTACTACTGCTCCGGGACGGACGGACAGCCGAAGAGGAGGCGTTGCCGCTGGAACGGCTGTAGCTTCCTGAGGAAGAACGGCTGGTGCTGCTGCCCGAAGAGCGGGAGGCGCTGCTGCCGGAAGAACGGCTGGCGCTACTGGAAGAACGGGCCACCGCCGTTGCTCCGCTGCGGGAAGAGCTCATACTGCGGCTGACGCTGCTGGCCGAAGATCGCTGGGCGCTGCTGGCGGCCGAGCGGGACGCGCTGGTGCTGCGGCTGGTGCCGGAAGCCGAAGAACGGGAGGCACTGCTGCGCGAAGCGCGTGTTACGTCGGACGGGGCGAGCCGGTCGGAAGACCGGGTGGCCGACGAATGGCTGATGGACGACCGTCCCGAATGGGAACTCGGGCGATGGCTCACCGCCGCGCCGCCCCGGGAGGCTGCCGAACGGCTATGTCCAATGGTGCGGTTGCGCGGGCCGTAGGAGATGTCCCGATGGCCGTATCCGCCGTGCCAGCCACCATACCAGCCGCCATGCCAACTATGGTAGTAGGGGGAGTGCCAGCCGTAATAGTAGGAACTGTGCCAAGGCGAATACCAGGGGGAGTACCAGGAGGAGTACCAAGGAGAGTACCACGGGTCCCAATACCAGGTAGACCAGTACCAGGGATCCCAGCTATACCAGGAGCTCCAGTGCCAGGAATTCCAATGCCAGGGGTCATAATACCAGGAAGACCAGTACCACGGGTCCCAACTGCGCCAGGAATACCAGCCGCCGTTATACCAGGGCCGGTACCAGCTGTAGTTCCATCCGGGATAGTACCACGGCGTGGAGATGGAATAAGTCCACGTGGGGGTCAGAAGATCATAGGAATTGTCTTGCAGGTTGATAGCAACTGCTTTGTTTTCAGGAACGAAGATGGTATCAGATTGACTTTTCCTTAAGTAGAGCTGCGTTTCGCGGGTCTTGCTCGCAAGCGCATCAGTCTCGAAACGAATTGAGTCGCGAGTCTCGCGGTTAACCGTTTCGACCTTGCGGTAAATGTCGTCCTGGTACTTCTGGGAAGTGGACGAACTACCCCAATGTGCCGCATTGCCGCACCCTGTGAGTGCTACAAGCGCAGAAATGATTAAGATAGTGCGAGTTTTCATATATTTTCGTACCTTTGTACTCACTTTATACAATGATTGTACCAAAATGGCAGTCAATTGTACTGCAATGATAGGCATAAAATCGAAAAATCGCAAATATAGTTATGGCAAAAGAGGTTACGAAGCGTTCCGAGAATTATTCTCAATGGTATAACAATCTGGTAGTCAAGGCCGATTTGGCAGAACAGAGCGCCGTGCGCGGATGTATGGTCATTAAGCCGTACGGATATGCTATCTGGGAGAAGATGCAGCGCATCCTGGACGATATGTTCAAGGCCACGGGCGTTCAGAACGCCTACTTCCCGCTCTTCATCCCGAAGTCCTTCTTCAGCCGTGAGGCCGAGCATGTGGCGGGCTTCGCCAAGGAGTGCGCGGTGGTCACCCATCACCGGCTTATGAACGACCCCGACGGAAAGGGGGTTGTCGTTGACCCGGAGGCCAAACTGGAGGAGGAACTCATTGTCCGTCCTACTTCCGAGACCATTATCTGGAGTACCTATAAGAACTGGATCACTTCGTGGCGAGACCTGCCCATCCTGTGCAACCAGTGGGCCAACGTGGTGCGCTGGGAGATGCGTACCCGTCTCTTCCTCCGCACGGCCGAATTCCTCTGGCAGGAAGGCCATACGGCCCATGCCACCGCCCAGGAAGCCCAGGAAGAAGCCTGGCGCATGGTCCAGGTCTATGCCGACTTTGCCCGCAACTACCTGGCCCTGCCGGTCATCGTAGGACACAAGAGCCCGAACGAGCGTTTCGCCGGCGCCCTGGATACCCTCACCATTGAAGCGATGATGCAGGACGGAAAGGCCCTCCAGGCGGGAACCTCCCACTTCCTGGGCCAGAACTTCGCCAAGTCCTTCGACGTCCAGTTTACCAACAAGGAAGGCAAACAGGAATACGTCTGGGCTACGTCCTGGGGCGTTTCCACCCGTCTGATGGGCGCACTTATCATGGCCCACGGAGACGACAACGGCCTGGTCCTGCCTCCGGCCCTCGCCCCGATTCACGTGGTGATGGTCCCGATTTATAAATCGGAAGAAGAGCGCAACGCCATCCTGGAGAAGATGGAAGAGGTCAAGAAGAGCCTGGAAGCCCTGGGCAAGAGCGTGAAGATCGACGACCGCGACACCCTGCGTCCCGGCTTCAAGTTTGCCGAGTGGGAACTCAAAGGCGTCCCGGTGCGGCTGGCCATGGGCCCGCGCGACCTCGCTGCCGGTACGGTAGAGGTCCATCGCCGCGATACCCTGGAGAAAGAAACCATGTCGCTGGACGGCCTCGGTGCCCACATCTGCAAGCTGCTGGACGACATCCAGGCGAATATCTACCAGAAAGCCTACGACTTCCGTCAGGCCAACGTGGAGAAATGCGACAACTGGGAAGAGTTCAAGGAGAAGATCCAGGACGGTAAGTTCCTGCTTTGCCACTGGGATGGCACGGCCGAAACCGAACAGAAAATCAAAGACGAGACCAAGGCGACCATTCGCTGCATCCCCGAGGATTCCTTCGTTTGCGAGGAAGAAGGCGTGGATATCTATTCCGGCAAGCCTTCCAAGCAGCGCGTGGTATTTGCCATCTCTTATTAATAATAGGTAAGGCGTATGAAAAGAATGTTGTTCCTGATGGCATCCCTGGCGGTCTGCTTCTCGGCAGCTGCCCAGATTGATGCCCAGAAAGCGGCTGCCGAGGCGGCAAAGGCCTTGGAGGAAGCTCCCAAGGTGGAAGCTCCCGCCGCAAAACCCGTCTATTGGAATAATTCCGTCATGACCCAGTTCAACTTTGGACAGAGTGCGTTCTGGAACTGGGCGAAAGGTGGTAACAACAACTATGCGATGACCGCCTATGTAGATGCCAACGCCAATTACGCCCGGGACAACATCAGCTGGAAAAACCGCCTGCAACTGGATTACGGTATCATGTATTCCGAGGATAAGCCTTTGATCCAGAAGACCAAAGACCGCATCCTCCTGGAAAGCACCTGGGGGTACAAGGCTACCAAGACCTTGAATTACACCGCCTCCTTTACCTTCCTGAACCAGTTCTCGAACGGATACGTGTACAAGACCCCTTCCGTGGCCGATGCCACCAAGCAGGACTGGAAAGACGCCCGTGTGCTCAAGTCCGGCTGCTTCTCCCCGGCCTACATTACCTTGGGTCTTGGTATGGACTGGGTCCCGAATAACTGGCTCACCATCAACTTCGCGCCTATTACCAGCGGTCTTACCGTGGTTGCCGACGAAGAACTGCGCAAGAATTACGGTATGGAGCTCAAGTCCAAGTACGAGGACGCTCCCGAACCCCTTCTGCCGTCCTATTATCGTTCGGTCCGATTCGAATTCGGTGCCCAGCTGAAGGCCGACGCCAAGGTGAAAATCAACGACAACTTCGACGCCAGCACCCAGCTCATCATTTTCTCCAACTATCTGCACAATCCGCAGAACTTCCGTGTGAACTGGGACAACCGTTTCATGTGGAAGCTGAACAGGTTCTTCACCCTCACCGTCACCACCAACCTCATCTATGATGACACGGTGCTCATCGTGGACGAAGACCATCCGGACGGCCGTCGGCTCATTCAGTTCTCCGACGCCCTCCAGTTCGGTTTCACCTATACCTTCGCCTCGAAGAAGAAATAACCATGGAGCGGATCCTGCTGGCGGTTAGCGGCGGCATCGATTCGATGTGTCTGGCCGAAAAATCCGTCCGGTCCGGGCAGGATTTCGCGGTTGCGCACTGCAACTTCCATCTTCGGGGAGCCGATTCCGACGCCGATGCCGGTTTTGTGGCCGATTGGGCCCGGCGGCACGGCGTTGCCTTTTTCTGCAAAGACTTCGATACGGCCGCCTATGCCGCCGAACAGGGCATCAGCATAGAAATGGCCGCCCGCGAACTGCGCTACGGCTGGTTTGCCGAGTTGTGCCGCACCGAAGGCTTCAGTGCCGTGGCCGTGGCCCATCAGGCCGATGACCGGCGCGAAACCTTCCTGCTGAATCTCTTGCGCTCCAGCGGGGGAAAGGGACTCCGCGGCATGCAGGAACGCAGCGTCGTTCCCGGCACCGACATTCCCTTGCTCCGTCCGCTGCTGGGGATGAGTCGCGTGGAAATCGAAACGTATATGCGCTCCATCGGAGCCACCTGGCGCGAAGACGGCAGCAACCTTGACACGACCATCCGCCGCAACCGCATCCGTCACGACCTAATGCCCCTCCTGGCAGAGCTGAATCCCTCCTGCGGCGAAGCCCTCGACCGCGCCATGCGGCATATCGGCTCCCTGCAGGATGTGGCCGATACGTGGTTTGAATCGATCCGTCCCACGGTGGTGGATCCCACAGACGGTTCCATCCTCCTGGAACCCCTCCGGGCCCTGCCGCACCGCGACTACGTCCTGTATCGCCTCCTGGAGCCCTACGGTCTTACCGAATCCGTCCTGGACGACCTCTGCGCCGCCCTCGACCACGGTGAATCCCTCTCCGGCAAAACCTTCCCCCTGCGTTCCGCCGTCCTTCTCGGCGAAAGGACTCGCCTTTGCGTATCATCTTCTGATGGTTTCCAGAACGAGTCCGACAGTAACCTGTCCGGTCGCCACTTGTCCGGTCACCACCTGGTTCGAGGAGCATTTTCCCTACTTCCCTGTGACGAGAATCAGGTGGTGACCGGACAGACAAACAAACCAGAATGGCAAATCGAAGAAGGGGAGTATGATTGTGGTGGCGTCCGGGTACGTCTGGAAAAGATAGAAAGAAACACCCTTACGACGCTAAAAACACCCCATGGCGTCCTCCTCCTCTCCGCCGACACCCTCCCGCTCCCGCTAAAAATCCGCCCCTGGCGCGCCGGCGACTGGCTCGTCCCGCTAGGCATGCGCGGCCGCAAAAAACTCAGCGACCTCTTCGTAGACCTCCGCTACAGCATCACCGACAAACGCCGCGCCCGCGTAATCGACTGGCAGGAAAGCAGAATCGCCGCCCTGCTCGGAGAACGGGGCGACGACTCGTTAAAAGTAACGTCCGAAACGCGGACGGTTTATCGGATTACCATCTCGTAAGGCATCCGGGCAAACGCCCATTCGCCATTCTGGGAATTCTTCCAGCTGTCGGCCCACGTCATTACGTGCTTGGCCGTCTTCTCCAGCGGCGTCCCGGCAAAAATCATCTCTTCGTCGGGCTTCGTCTCACCCAGGGCTTCCATAATCATCTCCAGGGTGGTGCGCGGAGCCGGATACTCGGCGATGGTCCACGAACTGAGGTCGGAGTCGCCGGTTACCTTCACGGCCGCAAACTTCACGGCATCGGTAAGGGTACCCAATTCATCCACGAGACCGATTCCCAGTGCATCGCTGCCACTCCAGACGCGGCCCTGTGCAATGGAATCCACGAATTCCGGAACCAGGTCGCGGCCCTCCGCCACCGTGTGGACGAAGGTGTCGTAGATATCCTCGATGGAAGCCTGCATATAGGCGGTTTCCTCCTTGTCGAACGGACGCATAAGGGAATACATATCGCCGTGTTTGTGGGTGGAAACCGGGGTGATATTCACGTGGACGATGTTTTTCATCGTCTTGCTGAAATCCGGAATCATGCCGAATACGCCGATGGAACCGGTAAGGGTGGTGGCGTTGGAGAAAATCTTGTCGCAGCTGTTGGAAATCCAGTATCCACCCGAAGCGGCATAGTTCGCATACGAGGCGATAACCGGTTTCTCGGCCCGCAGGAGGTCGATTTCGTTCTTGATTTTGTCCGATGCGGTAACGCTGCCGCCGGGGGAGTTCACGCGGAATACCACCGCCTCCACGGAAGCATCGTTCCGGACCTTCGCGATGAGGGAAGCGAAACGGTCGCCATCGATATTGGAGGGATCCTTGCCCTCGACAATCTCGCCATTGGCATAGATGATGGCAATCTTGCGATAGCCGTTGTTCTTGCCGATATTGGCCTGCACGTAGTCGCCGAACGGAATCATGCTTACCTCGCTGAAGGAATTCTTGCCGGACAGCACCGTCAGACGCTGTTTCAGCTGCTCGCGGGTGGTGAGGCTGTCTACCAGGTTGAGGGCGATGAAATCGGCCGGGAACTGAAGCTTCAGCTCGCTGATGGCCTTGTCCAGCTGGGCGGTTTCGATGCCGCGACCTTCGGCGATATCGTCCGAGATGGTTTTCCAGATGGAATTCACCAGCACCTGATTCTGCTCCAGGTTCTCGGGCGAGGCGCTGTTGCGGACGAACATCTCGCCGGCACTCTTGTATTTGCCGTGGCGGATGAGCTGTACGTTAATGCCGAGTTTGTCCAAAAGGTCCTTGACAAAAATGAGCTGGGTGCTTAAGCCGTGGACCATGCCACCGGTGCCGCAGTAGGAATCCATATACACCTTATCGGCCACCGAAGACAGCCAGAGCGTGGCTGTGGTGGGCATTTCGGTATAGGCAATGACGGCCTTCCCGCTGGCACGGAATTCCTCCAGGGCCTTGCGCAGTTCCTGCAGCTGGGCCAGACCGATGGACATGCCGTCCGGCTTCAGGTAGATGAACTTTACGCCCGGATCGTCCGCCGCCTTGCGAACAGCCTGGACCGCCGACCAGATAGACACAGAGGTAATGAGGTCCTCACCCTGCAGGAGGGCTTGGATGTCCGTGTTGGGGTCTGCTACCTCCACGAAGGAGTACTTGGACATATCCATGGCCAAGACGCCTTCACGGGGAAGGACGATGGTGTTCGAGCTGCCGGCTGCGGCAATCAGGGAACCCAGGGCCGTGATAAACAGGAAGAACCCGACGATTCCCATGAGAAAAAGGCCGCACATGACGGCCAGTGTCATTTTGACAAACTCTTTCATATGAGGGTTTATTGTTTGTTCAGCGGAATCAGCGCAAAGGTGAGTTCGCCTTTGCAGCAGAGCTTCCCGTTAACCTCCAGTTTGGCGGTGCAGAAGAAAAGCTTGCCGGTGGCGCTGTCCCTTCGGTCCGTGAGCTGGCAGGTGACCTCGCATACATCGCCGGGCTTGACGGGCGTTTTAAAACGCACCTTGTCCAGGCCGGCATACAGGGTCATGTTGCCCGGAATCTCGTCCTTCACCAGGATGGCGCAGCTCTGGGCCATGATTTCGCACTGGATGACACCCGGAACAACGGGGTTGCCGGGGAAGTGGCCCCGGGTGAAGAACTCGTCCTCCTTGATGGTGTATTTGGAGTGACCTCTGCCGTTTTCGTCAATATAGGCTTCCTCAATCAGGAGCATGGGCTCACGGTGGGGGAGGAACTGTTTGATTTCTTCTTTGTTCATACCTTCTAGTCTTTGTAATTACGGAAAGCTACGCAAGCATCGTGCCCGCCGAAACCGAACGAGTCGGAAATACCCAGGGTGATCTTGGCCTTGACCGCCTTGTTGGGCGTGTAGTCCAGGTCGCACTCGGGATCCGGGGTGTCCAGGTTGATGGTGGGAGGAACAATCCCTTCCCGAAGAGTCAGGATGGTGGTGATGGCCTCTGCGGCACCGGCGGCGCCGAACATGTGGCCGGTCATAGACTTGATGGAAGAAATATGGGCCTTGTAGGCGAAGTCGCCCAGGGCCACCTTGTAGGCCTTGGTCTCGGCGGCGTCGTTCAGGCGCGTGCCGGTACCGTGGGCATTGATGTACAGGTTATCCTTCTCGGGATTGAAACCGGCCTCTTCCAGGGCAATCTTGATGGCCTGGGCCTGGGTGGTTCCGTCCGGACGCGGGGCCGTGGCGTGATAGGCGTCGCAGGTGTTGCCGTAGCCGGTCATCTCGCCGTAAATCTTGGCGCCGCGGGCCTTGGCGTGCTCCAGTTCCTCGAGGATGAGGATGGCGGCACCGTCACCCATGACGAATCCGGCGCGGTTGCCGTTGAAGGGGAGGGATGCGTATTTCGGATCCTCGGCCCGGGAAAGCGCCTTGGCATTGGCAAAACCGGCGATTCCCAGCGGGATGGTGGCATTCTCGGTACCGCCCGCGATGATGGCATCGGCATATCCGTGACGGATGGCGCGGTAGGCTTCGCCGATGGCATTCGTGCTGGTTGCACAGGCCGTTACGACATCCACACAGGGACCCTGGGCGTGATGCGTAATGGCAATCTGGCCGGCGGCGATATTGGAAATCATGGTGGGGATGAACAGCGGGGAAATCCACTGACCGGACGGATCCTCGATCATTTTGGCCGTCTCACGGTACTGGGTGGCAAAACCGCCGATACCCGAACCTACATAAACGCCCAGGCGGAACGGGTCGATATTGGCGTTTTCGCCCTGCGACTGCAGGCCGGCGTCGTTCATGGCCTGGTAGGCCGCCGCCATTCCGTACTGGGTGAAAAGGTCCTGTTTGCGGATAAACGGTTTGTCCATTCCGTACTCCTCCGGGTGAAAATCCTTGATCTTGCCGGCAATCCGAACGGGCAGGCTATCTGTCGGGAAATCATCGATATACTCGATTCCGCAAACGCCGGCTAGAAGGTTTTTCCAAAAGGTATTGACGTCATTTCCCAACGGGGAGATGATGCCCATACCGGTTATCACTACTCTTTTATCCATGATGTTGATTTATATTCTAAGTTTGCAAATATAATAAATAATTTACCACTCTACAATAGCCGCGCCCGAAAGCAGGCCGGCGCCGAAAGCGCTGAATACCAGGATATCGCCTTTCTTGAACAATCCCTTGCGGTTGCACTCGTCCAGCAGGATGGGGCAGGAGGCCGAAGAGGAATTGCCATGGTCGGCAATGTTGGACGGGAACTTGCCGTCCGGTTCCTCCAGGTACTGTTTGATGGCGTCGATAATCCGCGCATTGGCCTGGTGTACCATGTAGAAGGATACGTCTTCCTTGCTCATACCTACGCTTTTGAGGAGGGCCTCCACGTCGCGCGTAGAGGCGTTGACGGCGAATTTGAAGACTTCGCGTCCTTTCATCTGGAGGGGCGTTTCGTGCTCTTCCTTGGTGATGTAGGGGGTGGGCTGCATAAGGCGTTTCTGCCAGATCTTATCCGGGGCAGGCTCGCAGTGCAGGCTGATTCCTTTGATGTTGTCGCCGGCCGTCAGGACGGCTGCACCGGCACCGTCACCGAACAGGACGGAGGTGGAACGGTCTGTCCAGTCGCACATGCGGGTGGGCTCTTCGCAGCAGACGATGAGCACGTTTTTCACGCGGCCCGCGCGGTATTGGGCTTCGGCGATATCCATCGCGTAAATGAAGCCGGGGCAGGCGCAGTTGATATCGATGCAGGGGCACTGCAGGCCCAGGCCGGCGCCAATGACGCAGCTCAGGCCGGGGGTGGCGTATTCATTCACCACGTTGGAGCAAATGAAGTAGTCGATGTCCTGCGGACCCAGCCCGGACATATCCAGGGCTTTGCGGCAGGCTTCGATTCCCAGGTCTTCCAATTCTTCCGACGAAATGACATGGCGGGATTTGATGCCCGTCCGGGGGACGATCCACTCGTCCGACGTGTCGAGGAATTCGGAAAGCATGTCGTTGGTGACTACTTTGGAGGGGATGGCGCTGCCAGTTCCGATGATTTTCATATAGACTGTTGTTTAATCGTTAATCTTTAAATCGGCACAAAGGTGCAAACAAATCTTATTCCAAAAAAATAAAAGTGGCAAACGACCCCGCGTAGGCGTATAATATGCGTGCGCGGGGGCAAAGTGGCGGCATATGGGGTGAAATCTGAAAGATTATTCTTATCTTTGTTGACCGAAGTGATTGAATTATGCCCGAAAAAAGACCACTTCCCGCTTTCCTGCGGGCCAAATACCAACTCATTGCGACCGTGACCTTCTCGGCCTTTTTCTCCGTCGTGTTCCTGTTGGTGAGTATTCCGTTCTCGCACAATGTGTGGTTCGATCTGGGAGATTCCTATTTCTTCTTGTTCACCGTCCTGTTCGCCCTGGCCGGCCTGTTCATCGTGATTGTAAGCAAGGTCGTGATGTACAAGACCCGCCACGTGATTCCGATGGATATGCCCGGCTACGTGCTGTGGAATGTGTGCGAAATTGTGCTTATCTGCCTGCTCTATACCATCCTGACCATCTCCATTACCGGTCAGGAACGGTCCGAATTCGTGCCCATTTTCTTCAGTTCGCTGGTGTACGGCACCATTTCGCTGGCCATTCCGTATATCATCGCGGGCATGTATTTCGCCATCCTGGACAAGAACAACACCATCCGTCTGATGGACTACCAGAATGTGGTGTCCGACGAGACCATCGCCCCTACCGAGCTGAAGAAGATTACCCTCTTCGACAACAGCGGCGTGATGAAGATGTCCGTCAACTCGTCCAACCTGTACTATATCGAGTCGGACGACAATTACATCAAGGTCTGGTACACGGATAGCAAAAACGAACTCAAGACCTATATGGTCCGTTGCCGCTTAAAGACCGTTGAGGAAAGCTTCCTGGGCAGCGGACTGGTGCGCTGTCACCGGAAATACATCGTGAACATGGACAAGGTGAAGGTGATGCGCAAAGAGACAGAGGGCTATGAACTCGTCTTGGATAACGATTCCATAGCCCCCATCCCGGTAACCAAAACCTACACCGATTCGGTGCTGGGTTACTTCAAAGAAATCCGGAGGGATTAGTCGGAAACCTTGGTCAGGACCTCGCGGATGCGGGCCTCGATTTCATCGCAGAGCTCGGGGTTGTCCAGCAGCAATTGCTTGGCACCTTCGCGTCCCTGGGCCAGTTTCTGGTCATTGTAGCTGAACCAGGAGCCGCTCTTCTTGATGATGTCGTAATCTACGCCCAGGTCCAGGACCTCTCCCACGCGGGAAATACCTTCGCCATAGACAATGTCGAACTCCGCTTTCTTGAAGGGCGGAGCCATTTTGTTCTTGACCACCTTTACCTTGGTGCGGTTGCCCAGGGTGTCTTCGCCGTCCTTGATGGCCGTGGTCTTGCGCACGTCCAGGCGGACCGAGGCGTAGAACTTGAGCGCGTTGCCGCCCGTCGTGGTCTCGGGGTTGCCGAACATGATGCCAATCTTCTCGCGCAGCTGGTTGATGAAGATGCAGCAGGTATTGGTCTTGCTGATGTTGGCGGTGAGCTTGCGCAGGGCCTGGCTCATCAGGCGGGCCTGGAGGCCCACTTTGTTGTCGCCCATCTCGCCTTCGATTTCGGCCTTGGGCGTTAGCGCGGCGACGGAATCCACCACCACGATGTCGATGGCGCCGGAACGGATGAGGTTGTCCGCGATTTCAAGCGCCTGTTCGCCGTTGTCCGGCTGCGAAATGAGCAGGGTGTCCAAATCTACGCCAAGGGCCTTGGCATAGGTGCGGTCGAACGCGTGCTCCGCATCGATCATTGCGGCGATACCGCCCTGTTTTTGCGCCTGGGCGATGGCGTGGATGGCCAGGGTGGTCTTGCCGCTGGATTCGGGTCCGTAGATTTCAATGATTCGTCCTCTCGGATAACCGCCGATACCCAGGGCGTGATCCAGGGCGATGGATCCGCTCGGAATGACCTGTACATCCCATTGTGGCTGATCTCCCAGCTTCATGATCGTTCCTTTCCCGTAATCTTTCTCGATTTTGTCGATCGTGGCCTGTAACGCCTTCATTTTTGCGGCGTTAACATCTGCGGCCGGTACCTCTTTAGCCATAATGTTGCGTTAAAATTAAAAAGTTGTCAAAAGGCGAAAAAAACAGTCCGCCTATTCGCAAAGTTAAGGATTTTTTTGGTATTTTTGCAGTGAACGACCGAAAAATCATCACGATGCGTACCAAACTTGTGGGAATGAATCTCGAGGAGCTGAAGGCACTTGCTTTGCAGGCCGGTTTGCCGGCTTTTTCCGGCAAGCAGCTGGCCCAGTGGCTCTATGAGAAGAAGGTCTCCTCCTTCGAAGAGATGACCAATCTTTCGAAGGCGGGACGGGAAGCGTTGGCATCGCAATTTGATACGGGCGTCACCCGGCCCATGGACTGCCAGGTCTCCTCGGACGGAACCAAGAAATACCTCTTTCCCGTAGAGACGCCCGAACCGGGTGCGGTAGAGGCGGTGATGATTCCGGACGCGGACCGCAAGACCCTGTGCGTATCGTCCCAGGCGGGCTGCAAAATGGGCTGTAAGTTCTGTATGACCGGCCGCCAGGGTTTCCACGGGAACTTGTCCGTTTCCGATATCCTGTCCCAGTTCCTGGCCGTGGACGAGGCAAAAGACCTCACCAATGCCGTTTTCATGGGGATGGGAGAGCCGCTGGACAACTACGACGCCGTGATGCGGGCCATCGACGTGCTGACGGCTCCCTGGGGTTTCGGCTGGAGCCCGAAGCGCATCACCCTCAGCACCATCGGCGTCCTGCCGGCCCTGAAACGCTTCCTGGACGGCTCCCGCTGCCATTTGGCCGTAAGCCTGCACAATCCCTTCCCGGAGGAGCGGGCGGAGTTGATGCCGGTGCAGAAGGCGTACGACATCCGGGATGTTGTAAGCCTGATCCGCGAATACGATTTCAGCGGCCAGCGCCGCGTGAGTTTTGAATATACCATGTTCGCCGGCTGGAACGATACCAAACGCCACGCCGACGCCCTGGCCCGCCTGCTCAAGGGACTGGAGTGCCGGGTGAACCTGATCCGTTTCCATCGGATCCCCGATTTCCCTTACGAAACATCGCCCGACGGGGTGATGGAACTTTTCCGGGACCGTTTGTCCGGGCAGGGGATTACCTGCACCATCCGGGCCTCCCGAGGAGAGGATATTTTTGCCGCTTGCGGCATGTTGGCAGGAAAACACAAAACAAACTAAGATAACCATGAAACACAGACTATTGGCCCTCCTTTTCGCGATGGTGCTGCTGCTCCCTTCGGTGGCGGCCCAGCCTGCGCCGGTACGGTTCGGGATCGACCCGAAAGCCGATTCGCTGGCCTTCCGCCAGATGCGGGCGAAGATGGCCAAAATCCGGAAACATCGTCCCACAGTGGCCCTGGTCCTGAGTGGCGGCGGCGCGAAAGGCGCCTGTCACGTAGGCGTCATCCGCTACCTGGAAGAAATCGGCATGCCGATCGATCTGGTTGTCGGTACCAGCGTGGGCGGCTTGATGGGCGGCTTCCTGGCCCTGGGATACAATGCCGATGAAATAGAGGAGATGATCCACAATATCGACTGGAGTCTGGCACTCAGCGACAGGATCCCGAGAGAGTATATTTCCTATTACGAGAACAAGTATCGCGAGAAATTCCTGTTGTCGATTCCTTTCTATTATGCAAAGGAAGACCGGAACAGCCCTGTCAGCCGGTACGATGACATCCATTTCTCCGCAGATAAAGGCGATGTTTCCTCGTTTGTCCGTGACAACCTGCTGGGTAGTCTGCCTTCCGGAATGGTGTACGGGCAGAATGTGAACAATATCTTTAATTCCGTTTCCGTCGGATACCAGGACTCCCTGAATTTCTTTAAGTTACCGATCCCGTACGCCTGCGTGGCGACGGAAATGGTCACCTCACAGGCCAAGATCTGGCACAGCGGGCATATTTCGACGGCCCTGCGCTCCACGATGTCCATCCCCGGGCTGTTCACGCCCGTGCGGACGGAAGGCATGGTGCTTGTCGATGGCGGTATGCGCAACAATTACCCTACCGACCTGGCCCGCGCCATGGGAGCCGATTTTATTATCGGCGTGGACCTCTCGTCCGGCTATAAGAATTACTCCTCCCTGAACAACCTGGGAGACATTATCGGCCAGGGCATCGATATGCTTGGCCGCAGTTCCTACGAGAAGAACGTCTCCCTCGTGGACGTTTCCATCAAACCGGATGTGGATGGTTACGGGATGATGAGTTTTGACAAGGAGGCCATGGATACGCTCATGCGCCGGGGCTATATGGCCGCCATCGAACAGGCCGGAGAACTGGCGTACCTGAAAGCGAAAGTCGGGAAGGACACCCTGCGGCTCCAGGCCCCGAAAGCGGTCGATATTACCCATCAGAAAGTCAAGATTTCTTCCGTGGAGATTATGGGCGTTACCGATCGGGAAAGCCGTTACCTGATGGGGAAACTGGAGATTCCCAATGATTTTATGATGGATCGGAGCGATATTGAAGCCGCCGTGGCTACCATTTATGGTACCAAATCCTTCGATTATGTCACCTTCTCGCTGGAAGGGAAGGAGGAACCTTATCGCCTGGTATTCAACTGCAAAAAAGGACCCGTCCATCAAATCGGCGTGGGAGTCCGTTTTGATACGGAAGAGATTATTGCTGCTGCCGTGAACTTGGGTTTCAACGTGCACCGGCTGCAGGGCCACTCGCTCGAATTGACGGGCAAGCTGGGCTCCAATCCCGGCTTCCAGGCCGTTTACGGATACGTGGCGGAAGGCGGTTCCTCTGTGAAAGTCTCCACCGGCATCCATCATACTACCCGGAACCTCTTTACCATGGGAAACGACAGTTTTAACATCGATTATACCCGTTGGACCAATAAACTGTACCGGACCAACATGAGCTGGTCGCGGTTTAATGTCGAGTATGGTGTCCGTCACGATTTCTTCAAGGTCGGTTCGATGATGACCGATGGGGGAACGGTTAGCGATGATGATTTGAACAATCAGCGCAACCACTACGTATCCCTGTTCGTGGACATGCTGGCAGAGACCTTTGACGACGGGTATTTCCCGACGAGAGGACTCCGCATGGGGCTGAGCTACGGCTGGACATTCGCCAGCTTCCCCACCAAAAAGAATAATTTCCATGCCATCAAGGCCGATTTCAAATGGGCCATCCCCCTGGGCGGAAACTTTACGTTCCTGCCGATGCTGCGGGGCCGTATGCTGCTGGGTGAGGACATCCCGCTGCCGTTTATGAACGTCATGGGCGGTATCATGGACGGACGGTATATGGAGCAGCAGTTCTCGTTTATCGGCGTGAACAACTGCGTCACGAAGCCGAGCATCCTGGCCATTGCCGGTTCGGAATTCCGGTATAAGATTTATCGGAACAACTACCTGTCGGCCATCGTGAATGTGGCCGGTGCCACGGATGAGCCGCGCAACGTATCCAATTGGAACACGGATCAGATGACTTGCGATCTCGGCGTCGGCCTGCAGTATGGTTACGATACCGTCGTAGGACCGCTCTTTGCCACCCTGCACTGGTCTTCGGTATCGCGCACCGTCGGGGCTTACCTGGGTCTTGGTTTCTATTTCTGATGACGGAAGATCCCCAGTTCAAAAAGGTCCTTCAGGGCTTTGAGCTGCGATGCGCCCGGCAGGAGATGTGCTCCGCCGATGTGCGCCGCAAAGCGTTGTGTACCTTCGAAGGAGATGCGGACCGGGCCGACGCCCTGGTCCGTTCCCTGGTAAAGGAAGGGTATGTGGACGATGCCCGCTATGCGGCTGCATTTGCCCGGGAAAAGTCCCGCCTGACCGGTTGGGGACCGGTAAAAATCACCTTCCAGTTGCGGGGTAAGGGCCTTTCGGAAGAGGCGATCCGCCAGGCTCTCCAGGAAGTGGATGCCAGGGAAGCGTCCGGGAAACTGCACAACCTGCTGGCAGCCAAATATAAAAGCGTCCAGGGCGAACCGGACGCGCGGCTGCGCTTGATTCGGTTCGCCCTGGGCAGGGGCTATGAATGGAATGCCGTCAGCGAAGCGCTGAAAGACATTTTGTAACGGCTTCGCCCACCTCTTCGGCCGTGTACGGCTTCCGGTCGAAGGATTCGCCCGTAATGTGCTCGTACAGTTCGATGTAGCGGTCGGTAATGCCATTTACGACAGCGGGAGTCATCTCCGGCACCTTCTGGCCGGTCTGTCCCTGGAAGCCATTCTCCATAAGCCATTCGCGTACGAATTCCTTGGAGAGCTGCTTCTGGCGTTCTCCGCGGGCCAGCCGCTCCTCGTATCCTTCCGCATAGAAGTAGCGGGAAGAATCGGGGGTATGTACCTCGTCCATCAGGTAGATGACGCCATCCTTCTTGCCGAACTCGTATTTGGTATCCACCAGGATCAAGCCTTGCTTGGCGGCAATCTCGGTTCCACGCTGGAAGATGGCCCGGGTGTATTTCTCCAGGGCGGCCCAGTCTTCGGCGCTCACGATACCACGGGCAATGAGTTCTTCTTTGGAGATATCCTCGTCATGACCCTCGGCCGCCTTGGTGGTGGGGGTGATGATGGGCTCGGGGAACTTCTGGTTCTCCACCATGCCGTCGGGCATGGGAACCCCGCAAATCTCGCGTTTGCCGGCCTTGTACTCGCGCCAGGCGTGTCCGGAAAGATAGCCGCGGATAACCATCTCTACCTTGAAAGGCTCGCATTTATATCCTACGGTAACGCAGGGGTGGGGAACGGCGACTTTCCAGTTGGGGAGGATGTCGGCGGTGGCATCCAGGAATTTGGCGGCGATGGTGTTCAGCACCTGTCCCTTGAAAGGAATACCCTCGGGAAGGACAACGTCGAACGCGGAAATGCGGTCGCTTACCACCATGACGAGATACTTCCCGTCAATATCGTACACATCACGGACTTTTCCGACATATTTGCCTACCTGTCCGGGGAAGGCATAATCGGTCTTTACAATGGCTTGCATGGTAATTATTTGATTTTTACTTTGATTTTCTGGTTTTCGCGCTTGCCCAGCAGTTCGCGAACAAGGGCGGGGTCGTTGGTGGTGATGCAGTCTACACCCAGGTCGATCATGGCCTTGATGTCTTTCTCTTTGTTGACGGTCCAGACATTCACGCTCATTCCCAGGTCGTGGGCTTCCTTCACCCATTCGGGATGGGCGCGGAATACCTTGTAGTGATAGTCCAGGCCGTTGATGCCCTTGGCCTTGAGGTCGGCCGGGGCCACGTCTCCTTCCAGATACTGGTTAATAAAGGTAGGATGCTCACGGGCAATCTTTTCGCAGATGAACATGCTGAAGGAGATGAACATCACCCGATTAGGCTTGAACAGGCCGTGCTGTTTGAGGGCTTCCACAATCAGATCGGTCATCAGGTTTTCGCGTTCTGCATTCTGCTGCTTCTTCAGTTCCAGCACCAGAATGGTTTTCTTGCACTTGGCACCCTGCTCGAGGTACTGGTCCAGGGTACAGATGGCTTCTCCGTTTTTCAGTTCCTCGGCTTTGATGAATTCGAAGGTGTTGGTCTGGATTTCCTTTCCGTTGATGGCGGGATCGTGGTTCACGACCACCACATTGTCCGCGGTAAGGTGTACGTCGAATTCACTGCCCCAGCAGTGGAAATCCTGGGCCTTCTTGAGCGAGGCGATGGAGTTCTGGGCGCCGCCGGCTTCGGGGCAGTCCCAATAGCCGCGGTGGGCGGCGATAGCGATTTTGTTCTGGGCGCTTCCTACCGTAGGGAGGAGGAATGCAAGGAGGACGGATGCAAGAAGAATGCGTTTCATACTTACCTTTATTTAGTAACGTTAATTTCCAATTCCAAGGTTTCTTTGGAGCCATCGTCGTATCCCAGGATGGCCTGGATGAGGTGGGTGCCGGCGGTCAGGGTCGCGCTTTTCGGCGCCGCAGACCCGTCATAGAACCAGCTGACGGAAACGGGCTTATGCTCTTCCGCTTCCAGGAGGTTGAAATAGAACTTGTCACCAGCCTTGTAGGAGCCTCCGTTGGGATCATCGATGCTGTTGAAACCTATCTGCGCCAGGTTGGCAAAGAGTTCTTTGACCTGAAAAGTAACCACACCGTTCTCGAAGGTGATGTCTTCCAGCGTAAAGTCTGTATACACCTCATCCCAGTCAAGGGGTTGGTAGCTCGTAACATTCCAAGGACCGGGGAAGGTCCGCTGGTTATGGGCCGTATAATTCAGGTTAGACTGGTCCTGGGCCGTCACGACATAGCAGAGCGGATGGTTGGCATAATCGTTCAAATCATTGTAGTACGTCCAGTAATCCCACCGAAATTTGCAGGTTACGTTGGTTAGTCTGCGGTTGGATTGATCAACATGATAGACCAGGAGTCCTTGCGATGGCAGATAATAATCCCATTCCGCTTTGGCCCGGCATTCCAGGTAGAAGACTTCGCCATCCATGGACGTAGCCAGGCGGCGGGCATCGTTCGGGCCGAAGCCGGAAAGCGTAACGGGGCCGGTCTGGGTGATGAAATCGGGCGTTTGGGCCCAGCCCAGCATTTCCCGCTCGATATGGGTGAAATACGGGGGTGTCCTGCTGTCGTTCAGGTAAGAGCCGCTGGCCATGGTGGAATACATGGCCATGGCGTGGCATTGCCCGTTCTTGGCATAATCGGCATCATAGAAATCGGGCAGGCCCAGTGCATGACCGAATTCGTGTACAGTGGGTCCGATCCCACACTGGGTGACACCGGATACGCCCCGAAGTTCGGCGGTACAGAAGTGCCGGCGGGCAACGACCCCGTCCAGGGTGATGTTCAGTCCGGAAGTGGTCTGATGGGGCCAGATGGTATGAGGGGCTCCTTCCGCCTGGCTGTAACCGGCATAATACATGAGGACCATATCAATCTGGCCATCGTTGTCATTGTCGTACACGGAATAGTCAACACTGGGATCCAGTTGCTTCAAGGCGTTTTTAAGGATGCGGGATGCCTTGGTGGTATAGGATTCGTCTGTCCCGTCGGCCAGCGTAAGGAGATAGCTCTCACTGGCTGTGACGGGAGCAAATACATCAAATACGGGCTGGTACAGGTTGCCGGAATTCGCCAGATAGAAATCGCGGGCCGAGCCGTTCGCCCCGCCAACGTGATAATCTTCCTCGTTGAGCAATTTGTCGAAGGCTTCCTGCGGATTGTCGATGGAGAAGGCTTTGTCCTGGAATTGAATCAGGATCACGGGAATCCTTTGGACGCCTTTGACGGTCCTCTGGGCACGGGAGGGCTGTTCGGCCACGGATTTCTGGCGTTGCTGGCGGCCCGCTTCGCGTTCGGCTTCGTCCAGGGTGGCGGGGTGGAGGTATGAATCGGGCGTCCATTCCACCACGGAACCCTTGGCATCGGTCATCCAGTGGAAGAATTCGTCACCATGCAGGAAGATGGTCGTTACCGTCCCGTCCGGGAGGGTTACCTTGATGGGCCCCGGTTTGGCCGGGACGGCATGCAGGCAGGGGAGTGCCAGCATGCATAAGGCAATGAAACTCAAGTATATTCTTCTCATGGTTAACGAATTCTAACAATATAACCATCGCCGCCGGGATGCAGAAGCCAGGCTTTGTCGTCCTGGACCCGGATAACCCGGTATGGCTGGGGAGATTTCTCTGTACTGCCCTTCCTGGTATGGTCAACTTCAACGATAGAGAGCACCTGGTCTACCTGGATGGATTCCCGCAAGCCGGTAACCTGCATGACGGTCAGTTCCTTGGGATTCAACAGAGAGAAGGTGACTTCTCCGCTGGCCGTCTTGTGGATGCTCATCTGGTTGGTGCCGGCTGTATACACCCAACCGTTGCCCCTGAGGGGATAGAAGCCCGGCACGGATTCCTTCAGCAGACGGTCTTCGGTCACATGGGAGTCTGGCAGATAGTACAAGTCCGGGAATACGGTGGATGTGGTATTGGTATAACCGCCAAAGGCCGTTTTGGAAGGGTCGAATTTGATATAGCGCGTACGCGACTTCAGGACGGCTCCGTCATCGGTAAACGAAATGGACCAGATAAAATAATTGGTCGCGGCGCTTTCGCTCGTAGCCAGGTTGTTGGTATTGGTGGATCCCAGATATTTCCAGTCCGGGCACTGGATGGTGAATCCCGTGCTGCTGATGGCGGAAACATCAATGACGAAGGCGTTTTTCAGGCTGTTGACATTGATGATGGTCTCGGATATCCGTTCCACGGGCATGGCGTCAAGCAGGCCGCTGGCCGTCGTGGGAGCCTTAGCCATAAGGTCTTTCTCTCCATCCTTTACCACTATGATGTACTTCAAGCCGGGTTCAATGCTTTCGGCTTTGACGAAGGAATAGACCGGATAGACCGGGTCGTCAATCTGGAAGGCCAGGTGCTTGATCCGTCCTGCGCTGAACACCCACTCCTTCTCCAAGGTGATGGATTTGGTCTGGGAGAACTCCTTGCCGTCTGCATCGCTGCCGCGGAAAATGATTTCCAGCTCCGTTCCCACGGGTGCCGTGAAAGGACGGATCCCCATCCATACGGTGGCGGTGGCGGCCGTCTCGAAGGCGGTCTCGGCAATCAGTTTGCAGCTGTCGGTGGCTTCCACCGGGGTGTAGACCGGTACATCGCCGGAAAAATCGATGGTAAAACTGCCGTTGATGGCGATCCCCTTCGCACGGAAGACGGCTTCGGACAGTTGGATGTCCTTCCCGTCTTTGCGGCTGAAGGAGAGCTCAATCAGCGAGGCGGCGTGCTGGACGCTCATGATGGGCACGGCATTCTTGCTGATGTTCGTCGCCTTTCCCCAAAGCGGGAAAGCGCTGCCGGCGGTGTGGCTGTAATCGGCATTGGCCTTCTGGATCTGCACGTTGTTGGCGGCGGCTCCAATCACAATGGGAGCGTCCGTACCCTTGGGGCTGGTCAGCTTTTCGTTAAACGGATACAGGAAATACCAGTCGGATGCCCCCTCGGGAACGGCGGCTTCGCCTTTGGCATGACCGGTAGAGACATCGTCGATGGTAAAGAGGCCATCGTTCACAAACTGGTCCGTTCCGGTGGGCGCGTGGAAAACGGAGAGGGCGTCATCCGTCTCCCAGACAATATTCATGTTGTCGATGGCGGCGGTTTTGGAAGGAGTCCCGGCGGGAGCCAGGATTTCGTAGGGAAGGACCGGAATGTCGGTCGTATCACGTTCCTGCTGTACGCAGTACGTGAACATCAAAACGGTGGTGAGAAGGGAGATAATCTTTTTCATAGTCTAGATGATGATTTCTCCGTCGCCATCGTCCTCCCAGGCAGGAATGCCTCCCGTCCCGGTACTGGCCAGGAAGGAGAGGTCTGTCTCGGCTGTGAGGTCCTCAATATACGGATGAATATAACTTTCCTTAATATTCATAATTTACAAAGATATACAAAATATAGGATTTTATCGCAAAAAAGAGTACTTTTGCAAAAGACAAGAATTGTAAAATACAACGATTATGATAAAAGTGAATCTTGGAGGCTGCAGCACCTTTGTGGAAGATGCGCAGTATAATGAATCGGTCCGGAAGGCGCTTGCCGCCTTTGATACGCTGGCTGCCGAAAACGGTGCCGGGAATGATTTCCTGGGATGGAAGCATCTCCCCAGCCAGACGCCTGAATCCCTTATCGCAGACTGCGAGGCCGTGCGTGACGGCTGGAAGGCCAAGGGCGTGGACCTGGTGGTGGTGATTGGTATCGGCGGTTCCTATCTGGGCGCCCGCTGCGCCATCGAGGCCCTGTCCCATAACTTTGCCAAGCAGCTGGGCGGCAAAAAAGCGAACGCCGAGGTGGTCTTTGCCGGCAACAACCTGTCGGAAGAATATCTGGCCGAGCTGATGGACCTGGTGGCCGAGCGCAACGTTGCCTGCGTGGTCATCTCCAAGTCCGGTACCACGACCGAACCGGCCGTCGCCTTCCGGATTGTCAAGGAATACATCGAAAAGAAATACAAGGATGCGTCCGAGCGTATCGTAGCCATTACGGATGCCAAGAAGGGTGCCCTGAAGACCCTCTCTACCCAGGAAGGTTACCGTACCTTCGTGGTTCCGGACAATGTGGGCGGCCGTTTCTCGGTGCTCACGCCGGTGGGCCTGCTGCCCATTATCGTGGCGGGATTCGATGCGCGGGCCATGCTCGCCGGCGCCGCCGAGATGGAGAAGCTCCTGTCCGAGCGCTCCGCCGAAAATCCGGCTGTCAAATATGCAGCTATGCGCAACCTCCTCTATAGCCAGCTGGGCAAGAAGGTGGAGGTCCTGGTCACCTACAACCCCAAGTTCCAGTATCTGGGCGAATGGTGGAAGCAGCTTTACGGAGAGTCCGAGGGCAAGGACCTGAAGGGTATCTTCCCGGCCTCTGTGAATTTCACCACGGACCTGCATAGCGTGGGCCAGTTCATCCAGGACGGCGACCGTGTCCTCTTCGAGACCGTTGTCCACGTGGACAAAGCCAACCGCAGCGTGACCATCGGCTCCGATGAGCAGAACCTGGACCAGCTCAACTACCTGGCCGGCAAGCACGTGGAGCATTGCAACGCGATGGCCGAACTGGGCACCAAGCTGGCGCACATCGACGGCGGCGTTCCGCAGGTGGAAATCGGCATTGAAAAGATCGATGAGCGTAACCTGGGCGGCCTCTTCTATTTCTTTGAGTTCGCCTGCGGCGTGAGCGCCTATCAGCTGGGTGTGAATCCGTTCAACCAGCCCGGCGTGGAGGCCTACAAGAAGAACATGTTCGCCCTCCTGCACAAGCCCGGTTACGAGAGCCAGGCAGCTGCGCTGGAAGCTCGTCTGAAATAGTTTTTTCGCGCAGTGGCCCATCCCTGGCAGGATACCCTTCCCCTGGAAGATGCCATGCGCCTTTCGGGTCCGGTCGCCTTCAACATCATGTTGAAGCCGGCCGGTTCCCTTTGCAACCTGGACTGCCATTACTGCTACTACCTGGACAAGGCCGAAATCTACAGCGGGCATGAACCGCGCATGAGCATGGACATGCTGGAGACGGTGGTGCGGGAGTATATCCGGGCGAATGATGTGCCGGAAGTTACCTTTAACTGGCACGGGGGCGAGCCGCTGGTGCTGGGCCTGGATTTCTATCGGAAGGCCCTGGAATTCGAACAGCAATACGCAAACGGGAAAATCATCCACAATACCCTCCAGACCAACGGCACCCTGCTCACGGAGGAGTGGGCCGGATTCCTGGCCCGGGGCGGTTTCCTGGTGGGTATTTCCCTGGACGGGCCGGCGGCTGTCCACGACCGTTACCGCAAAGACAAAGGCGGGGCGCCCACCTTCGACAAGGTGCTGCGCGGCATCCGCCTGCTGCAGCGTGCCGGCGTGGAATTCAACACCATGTCCACGGTGAACAAGGCGTCGGAAGGACGGGGAAAAGAAGTCTATCGATTCCTCAAGGAAATCGGCAGCCATTACATGCAGTTCATGCCGGTGGTGGAGCATATCCGCTACCCGCTGGACGGTAAGGGCAAACCCATGAAATTCGCCCGTCCCTTTATTGTGGATCCGGCCGAGGAAGGCGCCTCGCTGGCGCCCTGGTCGGTGGGCGACGTAGCCTATGGAAAATTCCTCTGCGATATCTTCGACGAATGGGTCTGCAACGATGTGGGACGTTATTTTGTGAACATTTTCGATGCCGCCCTGGCGGGCTGGTACGGGGCGCAGCCGGGGACCTGCGTCTTCGCCAAAACCTGCGGCGGAAACTCCGTGCTGGAGCATAACGGCGACCTGTATTCCTGCGACCATTTCGTCTATCCGAAATACCGGCTCGGCAACATCGCGACAGATGATCTGCGCACCATGATGCGCTCTTCCGCGCAAGTGAAATTCGGGGTCGATAAACGAGGCTCGCTTCCTTCTAAATGCTCCCGGTGCAAATACTTGTTTGCTTGCAACGGGGAGTGCCCCAAGCATCGTTTTACGCGTACGGAAAACGGCGACACAGGGTTGAACGCCCTGTGCGCCGGTCTCTATAAATTCTTCGATCACGCGGCCCCTTATATGGAGCGGATGAAGGACTTGCTGAATGCCAAACTTCCTCCGGCCGCCGTCATGCCGTGGGCGCGTGAACGCCTTCGCTGATTATCGCTTGTTTTTCGCTTTTTTCACCGCTTTGGCGGCCAGTTGCTGACAGATGGCTGCCGTTTCGGGGGAAACCTCTTTGTCCGTGCCTTGCAGGCGGGCGGGGTTGCCTTTTACCTTCTTGCCCAAGGTCGGACGGATCAGGGCCTCGAACCAGGTGCAGGCGGCCAGGTACCGGCCCACGGAATAGCTTAGGTGGAAGCCGTCGCGGGTAAGCTCCTTTTCGCCGGAGATGGATGTGCCGCGGCCCATCTGGACGGCGGGACCGGAGGGGATGACCACGCGGATATCCTGATCTTTTTTCAGCCGGGTCACGCAGTCGCAGATGGCATTGTACATCTTCAGCTGGTCTTTGTCGTACCATTTGAAATGCTGGTGTCCCGAGGTGGTGGCATAGGCCCAGGTCTGGTGCCAGACAATGGCGGCATCCGGGTTGGAACAATGCGCACGGACAATGCCGATAAGTTGCTCAAGATAAGGAATATAGCTGTCGTATAATCCGGAGTATCCCGAAGCTTGCTGCAGGGTGATGATGTCCCAGTCTTCGTCTTCGATTCCGTCCAGGATGCTGGCTTTTTTGCTCACGGTCACCCATTCGTTATTCGTGGATTTGTAGTAGATATAGCTCCGGAGTCCTTTTTCCTTGAAGGCTTCGTATTCCTGGCAGTGGCGCTCCAGGGTGCATCCGCCGATATACAGCCGGGCTACGATGACATTGTGGATGCCGGCGCCTTCCAGAAGGGCGGGCAGGTGCTGCGTGCCGTCGTCCGAGAAACTGTTGCCGATGGCGAGGATTTTCAGGGTGTCCGGCCGGTTCGGCAGGGGATGGTTGGGGTACTTCGCGGCCGATGCCGTCAGGGTCGCCGCCACCAGGCACACGACCGAAATAAAAAGAAGTCTGATCTGTTTCATATCATTGAAATCGGTTTCTACAAAGATAGTCGGTATTTCCCGAAGAAGCAACACCCTTTCCTAGTATTTTTGACTTTGACAGGGCTTCTTTCGATGTGTGTCCGGATGTGAACAAAAAATTGTCCTTCTTCATATATTTTTGTATATTTGTATCTAATATGGAGAATCGTTATACAAAGGATAATAAATACTATCAGGAAACGATCATCCCGTGCTACGACGCGGATGCTTCGTTCCACTTGAAACCGGCCGCGTTCATGGACCTGGCGCAGGAACTGGCCTACTGGGCCGCCGGCGAACTGGGTTTTGGATTCGACGACCTGCAGACTCACGGCACGGCCTGGGTACTTTCCCGGATGCATATCTGCTTTATCGACATGCCCCTCTGGCGGGATAGAGTCCGCCTGATCACCTGGCACAAGGGCCTGGAAGGCCTGTTCTTCCTGCGAGATTTCCGTATGGAAGACGAAACCGGGAAGGAAAGGATAGCCTGCACCAGTTCCTGGCTGGTCGTGGATGCCCAGACGCACCGGCTCATGCGGAGCGACCGCCTGGAAAACATGGTCCAGCCCCATACCCAGAGCCCCGATAACGCCATCGAGGTTTCCTGCCCCAAGGTCCAGCTGCCCCGCGGTATCGAGGCGGAAAAGGTAGGGGAGCATCGGGTCTCCTATTCCGACCTGGACATACTCGGACATACCAATAATGCCCGCTACGTGGTATGGGCGATGGATTGCATCGATCCCGCACAGACTGCCGACGCCCGCGTTAAGGACTTGTATATCAACTTTATCAAAGAAACCCGCCTGGGAGATGTCGTGGAACTCTTCTCCATTCACGACGCCGACGGCTGGACGGTAGAGGGAAGGGTGGAAGGCCATCCGGCTTTCTGTGCCCGCATTCAGTTTTAGCCATGTTTGAGTTACTGTATCCCGAAAAACCGGCCCCCGTTCTCCCGCATCCTTCTTTCCGGCCGCTTACCTTCCCGCTCATCGGGGAGATGCTGCCGCTGGTGGATGAACATGGTATTGTCATTGGGCAGGCCCGGCGTTCCTGGTGTCACGGACCGGAAAAGCCCTTGCATCCCGTGGTCCATCTGCATATCCTGAACCGTGCGGGCGAACTCTACCTGCAGAAGCGTTCCATGACCAAGGACTTGCTGCCCGGTTACTGGGATACCGCCGTTGGGGGCCATGTGGATTATGGCGAGCAGATAGAGGAGGCCCTCCTGCGCGAAGCGGGCGAAGAGTTGGGCTTCTATGATTTCAATCCCATCTATTTGGGAACCTATGTCTTTGAAAGTAAACGCGAAAAGGAGCTGGTAAACGTATTTGCCACGGTGGGGAACTTTACTCTGCATCCCGACGGTTCCGAGGTGACGGAAGGCCGGTTCTGGTCTTTTGCTGAAATTGATGCCGCCACGGGAAAGAAGATCCTCACACCCAACTTCGAGGGCGAATTCAAACAGTTCCGTTCTGCATTGCAAGCTTTGTTATAATATGGAAGAACAGATTGTCAAATTCATTTCCGACCAATTGTCCGTCTGGCCCGAAGTGGCTGCCCGGTTCCGTGCCCTCAAGCAGGTCCGTACCCGGAAACTGACTGTGAATGGCCTGGAAACGACGCTCCAGTTCAACCCGGACCGTATCCGCTCTTCGGTGGCCGAGGTGGAGCATATCCAGCGTCCCTGCTTCCTCTGTGCCGATAAACAACCGGCCGAGCAGCACCGGATCCCCTTCGAAGGCCGCAAGGGAAAGAAGTATTACATTACCATCAACCCTTATCCCATTTTTCCGGAGCACCTGGTGATTTCCCGCTGCGAGCACGTTCCCCAGTCCATATGGAACAATTTCGTGGATATGACGGACCTGGCGCACCATTTCCCGGATTATACCTTCTTCTATAACGGTCCGCATTGCGGGGCTTCCGCGCCCGACCACCTGCATTTCCAGGCGATGCCGCGGGGCGGTACACCGCTGGAGAAGCAGGCCGATTCCTTGCTGGACCGGCTGAACAGCCGCGATGCGGGAGTTCCCAACGGGGAGGAAGGGGTCGCCGTTCCGGCCACTCTGGCGGGCGACATTGACTATGTGTGCTCCGTCCAGGAGGCGCAACTTTATCACTATAAGCATTTTACGCGCGGAGTCTTTCTCCTCCGTTCGCGCACGTCCAAATCCCTTGCGAAACTTTTCTACCGCCTGCTGGACTGCGCTCCTTGGAAAGACGGAGAGGATGAACCCCGCTTCAACCTCATCGCCTGGTATAAACCCTGCGGAAAGACCCGCCGGCCCGAAGGTCATACCCACGGGCTGGCCGAATACGAGTATCGAGCCATTGTCCTGTTGCGCGGCGAGCATCGTCCGCACCATTATTTCTCCGAAGGAGCCGACCACCTGACCCTGAGTCCCGGCTGCGCCGATATGTGCGGTATGTATGTGATGCCGATGCAGGAGGAGTTTGAACAGGTGGATCCCGCCACGCTGGAAGCGGTGATGGCGGAGGTATCCCTTTCGGCCGAGGACGAAGCCCGCGTGCTGAACCGCCTTACCCGCACCCAGCCCACCCTGCAGGTGGGCATTATGTCCGGCGAGGAAATCGCCTTTGAGATGATCTCGGACGGTGCCGGCAAGCAGAAGGTGCGCTATCGGGACGGCAAAATCGACTACAACGGCGTGCTGTACGATGAACTTACGTTCGATGCGGTCACGCCCTCCAAGATGTTCGCCGAACCCTCCTTCATCCTGTACGGGGTGACGATTGGGGTGGATTTCCACTGGCAGCGCCTGCAGGACCAGACCTTCGCGGGGGTGCTCAAATTCATCGTAGAAGACGGAAAGGTGGTGGCGGTAAACGTCATCGGGGTGGAAGACTACCTGCTCAGCGTCATTTCCTCCGAGATGAAGGCCTCCGCCTCGCTGGAATACCTGAAGGCCCATTCCGTCATCTCCCGCTCGTGGGTGATGGCCCAGATCGCCCATAAACCGCAGGCGGCTGCGGCCGCTCCGGCACCGGCTCCGGATGGGGAGGAGTACATCCGCTGGTTCGACCACGATGACCACAAGCACTTCGACGTATGCGCCGACGACCATTGCCAGCGCTACCAGGGTTTGTCCATCGTGATCGGCCGCACGGTGCGCGAAGCCATCGACCAGACCTGGGGAGAGGTGATGATGTCCGAAGGGGAGATTGTGGATGCGCGCTTCTCCAAATGCTGCGGCGGCGTGATGGAAAAATTCTCCACCTGCTGGGAAGACAAGGATTATCCCTACCTGGTGGCCCGGCGCGACGGCGAGCGGCAGGAGTTCCCGGACCTGACCGATGAAAAAGAGGCCGCGGCGTGGATCGAGGGCAGTCCCGAAGCCTTCTGCAATACCCACGACAAGGCCATCCTCTCCCAGGTACTCAAGGATTACGACTTGGAGACCGAGCATTTCTACCGCTGGGAAGAGCGCACATCCATCGATGCCCTGTCCGAGCGCATTGCCCGGCGCAGCGGCATTGATTTTGGCCGCCTGAAGGCCCTGGAACCCCTTGAACGGGGTGTCTCGGGCCGCTTGAAACGCCTGCGTGTAGTGGGCGAAAAACGGACCATGACCATCGGCAAGGAACTGATTATCCGCCGCTGGCTGTCCGAATCACACCTGTACAGTTCTGCCTTTACGGTGACCTTTACCCCCGACGAGGTGATTCTCCGCGGCGCGGGCTGGGGCCACGGCGTGGGCCTGTGCCAGATTGGCGCGGCGGTTATGTCGGCCAAGGGTTACGACTACCGGCAGATCCTGCAGCATTATTACCCAGGACACGAATTGAAAACCCAATAATACATGATGAATCAGACTAAGACCAAAAGCCCCTGGTGGTGGGTGCCTTCCCTGTATTTCGCGGAGGGTATTCCGTATTTCCTGGTGAACAATATTTCCGTGATGATGTTCACGAAAATGGGTGTTCCCAACGGTCAGATGGCTTTTTTCACGACTTTGTTGTATTTCCCCTGGTTCCTGAAAGGGCTTTGGAGCCCGATCGTGGACGTTATCCGCACGAAGCGCTGGTGGATTGTGACGATGCAGGTGCTGATGACAGCCATGATGCTCCTGCTGACCCTTACGCTGCCCAAACCGTCGCCCGAGCTCATCGCTTCCGGACAGACATCGGCCGGCCTGTTCTGGTTTACGCTGGTGCTGTTCATCATCACCGCCTTTGCCTCGGCTACGCACGACATTGCCGCCGACGGTTTCTATATGCTGGCCCACAGCCCGAGCAGCCAGGCGGCCTTCATCGGAATCCGCAGCACCTTTTACCGCATTTCTTCCGTGTTCGGGCAGGGCGTGCTGGTGCTTATCGCCGGATTGGTCGAACGAAGCAGCGGCAACATCCCCCTGTCGTGGCAGGTAACCCTGGGCGTGTCGGCCCTGGTTTTTGCGGTGGTAAGCCTGTATCATATTTTCTTCCTGCCCCGCAGTGCGGACGACGCTCCCCGCGTGAGTGCCGATGAAGCGGCGAATACGTGGAAGGAACTGGGTGCCTCGTTCGTGACCTTCTTTACGAAGCCGGGCGTGTTGCTGGCCATTTTCTTTATGCTGCTGTACCGGCTTCCCGAGGGCTTCCTCATCAAAATGTGCCAACCCTTCCTGGTGGCGGCGGTAGAGAAGGGCGGCCTGGGCCTGCCGACCGATGTGGTGGGTATCGTTTACGGTACTTTCGGCGTCATCGCCCTGCTGGCCGGCGGTATCGTGGGCGGCCTGGTGGCCTCGCGCCTGGGACTTCGCCAGTCGCTTTGGTGGATGGCTGCCGGTATGACCCTGCCTTGCCTGACCTTCGTGTATCTGGCTACCGCCTTGCCGCAGAACGTGGTAATCATCACCATCGCGCTGGCCGTGGAACAGTTCGGCTACGGCTTCGGTTTTACCGCTTACATGTTGTATATGATGTATTTCTCGGAAGGGGAATTCAAGACCTCGCACTATGCCATCTGTACGGCTTTCATGGCGCTCAGCATGATGCTGCCCGGTTTCGTGGCCGGTTATATCCAGGAAGCCATCGGCTACGTGAATTTCTTCTGGATGGTGATGCTCTGCTGTCTGGCTACAGTGGGCGTGACCTTCCTGGCCCGTCGCAAAGTCAATCCCGAATATGGTAAAAAATAATATCATGAAGATCAGATTATCCCTGTTGGTTTGGTTACTGGCGGCCGTATCCCTCGGCGCCCAGGTCCGTCCCGGCATCGAGGTCCTGCGCGACCGCGACTTCGCCGGACTGAAAGGCAAAAAGGTGGGTCTGGTGACCAACCCCAGCGGTATCGACCGGAACCTGCGTTCCACCATCGATATCCTGGCTGCCGCTCCCGGTGTGGAACTGAAAGCCCTCTTCGCTCCCGAGCATGGTGTCCGGGGCGATGCGTATGCGGGCGACAAGGTGGAAAACGCATCCGATCCGGAAACCGGCGTACCCGTGTATTCTGTCTATGGAAAATACCGCAAACCCTCGCCCGAGATGCTTCAGGGCCTGGATGTGGTGGTCTATGACATTCAGGATGTGGGATGCCGTTCCTATACGTTTATCAGCACCCTGGGCCTGGTGATGCGCGCCTGTGCCGAGCAGGGCATCGAGGTCATGGTCCTGGACCGTCCCAACCCCCTGGGCGGCAACAAGGTGGAAGGCTGCCTGGTGGAGCCCGGCTTCCATTCGTTCGTGAGCGAGTTCAAGATTCCGTATATCTATGGCCTTACGGTAGGCGAACTGGCCATGCTGTTGAATGAAGAAGGCCTGAATTGCGGCGAAAAAGGCGACCTGGAGCCCCTCAAATGCAAGTTGACGGTTATCCCGATGGAGGGCTGGAAGCGCAGTATGCGTTATCTGGAAACCGGACTGCCGTGGGTGCTTCCTTCCCCGAACATCCCGTATCCCCAGTCGGCCATCGGCTATCCCTCTTCCGGTATCGCCGGCGAGTTCCAGGGTTACCTGAATATCGGCGTGGGCTATACCCTCCCGTTCGAGGTCTTTGCGGCCGAATGGATCGATGCCGATAAACTCCTGTCCCGCCTGAATTCCTACCAGATTCCCGGCGTAGCTTTCCGGCCCATCCATTTCAAGCCGTTCTTCGGCCCGCTGGCCGGAAAACTCATCCACGGCGTACAGTATCATTACACGGATTATGAGGCCGCTTCCATCACGCTCACCCAGTTCTGGGTGATGCAGGCCCTGTATGAAATCTACCCGGACCGCAATCCTTTCGCCCTGTCTTCCGGACGAAATAATATGTTCGATAAGGTTTGTGGTACGGATTATGTAAGAATACATTTCGGAGAGTCCCTGAAAGTGGCGGACATCCTCGCTTACTGGAGCAAGGACGCCGAGGCTTTCAAACAGCTTTCCGCCAAGTATTATTTATACGAATAACTAAAACGAGAGGCATTATGAAAACGTTCTTTACCCTTGCAATGACCGCCATCCTGGCTGCCGGCCTAGCCGCAGCCCCGCTAGGCGCCCAGAGCCGCGGCTCGTCTTCTAGCGCAACGCGCAGCTCCTCTTCGCAAAGTACAACCCGCAGCTCTGCTGCTGCATCATCTTCCCGCAGCAGTTCCGCTGCATCATCTTCCCGCAGCAGTTCCGCTGCATCGTCTTCCCGTAGCTCGGCTTCCCAGAGCACCACGCGGAGCTCTTCTTCTCAGACGGCTACGCGCAGTTCTTCTTCGCAGTCGGCTACCCGCAGCTCTTCTTCGCAGACCTCTTCCCGCAGCAGCGCCGCCGGGTCTTCTTCCCGCAGCTCGGCTTCCCAGAGTTCTACGCGCAGTTCGGCTGCCGCAACCTCCTCGCGCGGTTCTTCCTCCGCAAGCTCTACACGCAGCTCGGCTGCCGCAAGCACTTCGCGCAGCTCTTCTGCCGCAAGCACTTCGCGCAGCTCTTCTGCCGCAAGCACTTCGCGCAGCTCGGCCGCCCAGACGGCCACCCGCAGTTCTGCCGCCCAGAGTTCGACCAGCCGCAGCTCGGCTGCTTCGACTTCCAACGGCGATGGGGTCCCGGTGGTCTCCCGTTCCGTCGCTTCCAATGCGACCCGCAGCGGTCTCTCTTATGAGTCCAGCGCCCCCACGGCCAACCGCAGCCACCTGAACGCTCCGGACGATTTCATGCGCATCGGCGAAGACCGTGACGTGTACCGGATTCCTCCGCGCGAGCGGGATTACCTGCCGTACAATCGTCCCGGACGCTTCTATGGCGTGGATCCCCACTATTACGGCTACCGCGTGCATCACCTGCCTCCGCGCTATCGCCGCTACACCTACTGGGGTGTGGACTATTACTTCTACGACGGCATCTACTATCGCCCTTGGGGCAATGTCTATGTCGTGTGCCGGCCTCCGTTCGGCGTGACCTTCGAAGTGTCGCTCCTGGGTGCCGCCCTGCGGGTCGTGAACTTTGCCTACTATTACAACAGTTACCGGGTGTACAGCGCCATCGACGCCAATAACCGGATCATCGACCAGCAGAACCTGATCATCGCCCAGAACAATGCGAAGATTGCGGCCCAGAACAGCGCCCTGGCCCTGAACACCACGCATGCCAATACGGCCTATTCCCTGGCAAACAGCCTGGGCCTGGTGCAGAGCTATGCATACGCCAACGAGCCGTACTACTATCAGGACGGTGTGTTCTATCGCATCAATGCGGCCGGACAGTACGAGGTGATTGTTCCGCCGGCAGGCGCCCTGGTAGGGGAGCTGCCCGACGATTATGAGACCATCACAATGGGTGGCCTGGAGTTCTACAAGGTGGACGATACCGTCTATCGCCTGACACTGGTCAATGGCGTTCCCCAGCTGGAAGTGCTTGGCCAGATGTATGGCAACCTGGCCCGCCAGTATAATCTATACAAGTAGTATGCTGGGTTTCGTGGTACAGGCGCGGCTCGGTTCTACCCGGTTGCCTGACAAGATCCTGCTGCCTTTTTCGGGTGGCAGGACCATCTTTGATTTGTTGCTGGAGAAACTGCAGTCCTTCTCCCCGCAGGCCACTTGCGTCGTCGCTACATCGGTCGCCCCGGCGAACGATGCCCTCGAGGCTATCTGCCGCGAAAGGGGAGTAGCCTGCTTCCGGGGTTCGGAAAACGATGTCCTGCAGCGCTTTATCGATGCGGCTCATGCCAATGGCGTGGACCGCATCATCCGGGTATGTTCGGACAATCCCTTCCTGAGCCGTGACGCCATTGCCCAGTTACTGGATGCGGTGGCCGATACGGATGCGGATTATATGAGCTTCAACGTGGGGGGCACCCCGTCCATCAAGACGCATTACGGTTTCTGGACGGAATATGTGACCCTGGAAGCCTTGGAGCGGGTGGCCGGCATGACGGATGAACCCTTGTACCACGAGCATGTGACCAATTATATCTACGCGCATCCGGAGTCCTTCCGGATTGGGTGGCTGGATGTTCCGCAGACGGTCCTGGACCATGCGGGGGTGCGGCTTACCATCGACACGCGGGAAGATTTCGAAACGGCGGCGGCCCTGTACGACACCTTGGGTGCAGCCTCTCCGGACCAGCTGTTCGCCTATATCGATGCCCATCCCGCGATTCGCGAGAAAATGAAAAGACAGATTCTAAATAATTCAAAATGAATCGGAAATCAACCTATATCATTGGTGAGATCGGCCAGAATCACAATGGCTCGGTAGAGATTGCCAAGCAGATGGTGGATATGGTGACCCGTCCGGTCCGGGAAGAGGATTTTTCCCTGGACCTGAAACCGATGGACGCCGTCAAGATGACCAAACGGGACCTGGCTGAAGAGCTTACCGACTCGCAGATGAACCGCCCGTACGATTCTCCGAACTCTTTCGGACGTACGTATGGCGAGCACCGGGCCTTCCTGGAGCTGTCGGACGAGGCTCATCTTGAGGTGTTTAAGTATGCCAAAGAGCGGGGGCTGGATTTTGTGGAGACGCTTTGCGCCCGGGGCTGCCTGTCGCTGCTGAAGCTGTTCACCCCCGACCGCCTGAAGGTGGCCAGCCGTGACCTGACCAACCTGCCGCTGCTTACCGCCCTGGCCGAAACGAAGATTCCCATCATCCTGTCCACCGGCATGGCGGGCAAAAAGGAACTGGACGATGCCCTGGCCGTCATCACCCGCTACCACGACCAGATTGCCATCCTGCACTGCGTCTCCCAGTATCCGACCCATCCGGACAACCTGAATCTGAATACCATCCTCTATCTGAAAGAGCATTACGGCCAGTATACGATTGGTTTTTCGGACCATACCATTGGCATTGCGGCTCCGGTCGTGGCCGTGGGTATGGGCGCGGAAATCATCGAAAAGCACATTACCCTGGACCGGCATATGAAGGGAACCGACCAGGCGGGTTCGCTGGGGCCCGACGGCGTGAACCGGATGGTGCGCGATATCCGCATCTGCGAACGCTGGATGGGGGTAAAAGACATCTATATCGAGCCTGGCGTGGCTTCCTCAAAGGTAAAACTGGAGCGTTCCATCGCAACCTTGCGTGAAATGAAGGCCGGCGAGGTCATCCGCGAAGAAGACCTGCATATGCTCAGCCCCGGCGACGGTTTCAAATGGAGCCAGCTGGACCAGGTGGTGGGCAAGACCCTCAAATGCGATATTCCCAAGAACGAAATCATTTATCCCGACAGCCTGCAATGAAAAAGCTACCCAAACTGATCCTGACCGATATCGACGGTGTCTGGACCGACGGTGGGATGTACTACGACCAGACCGGCAACGAGTGGAAGCGCTTCAATACCTATGACGGCGGCGGCGTAACGGCTGCCCACGCCCTGGGCATCCCGGTGGGCATCTTGACCGGGGAGAAAACGCGCATCGTAGCGGCCCGGGCCGCCAAGTTGAAGGTGGATTTTGTGGTGCAAGGTGTCCGGGATAAGCTGGCGGAAGCGCAGAATCTTTGTAATAGATTGAAAATCAATCTGTCCGATGTGGCCTATATGGGAGACGACCTGCCGGATCTTCCGTTGCTGGAGGCCTGTGGCTGGAGTGCCGTCCCGAAGGGGAGCTACCTGGAAGGGAAGGTATCGGTAAGCCTGGTGACCGCCAAGCGGGGCGGGGAGGGCTGCTTCCGCGAGTTTGTAGAAACAATCCTGAACTATGAATAAGCCGTTGATGGCGTTGGCAGAGCGCCTGTTCCCCATCTGCCGGAGCATTACCGGACCGGGTGTCCGCGAGACCCTTTCCATCCTGCAGGAGGAATTCCCGGGTCTGAAAGTGGCATCCGTCCCTTCTGGCACGCGGGTTTTCGACTGGACGGTCCCGCGCGAGTGGGAAATCCGCGACGCCTGGGTGGAAACACCCGACGGCCGGCGCATCATCGACTTCCGGGACAGCAACCTCCACGTGGTGGGCTATAGCGTGCCGGTGGATGCTGTCGTACCCCGCGAGGAATTGCTGCAGCACCTGTATGTGCAAGAGGATCAGCCCGATGTGATTCCATACGTAACTTCTTACTACAAAGAGCGTTGGGGCTTCTGCTGCACCCGTCGGCTGCGGGATTCGCTGCCGGAAGGGAACTACCGCGTACACATCGACAGCCGCCTGTTCGACGGGGAACTGAATTACGGAGAAATCCTCCTTCCCGGCCGGGAAGAGAAAGAGGTGATGTTCTCTACCTATATCTGCCATCCGTCTATGGCGAACAACGAGCTTTCCGGTCCCATCGTGGCCCTGGAGCTGGCCAAGTGGCTGGCGCAGTGCAGCGACCGCCGCTACAGCTACCGCTTTGTCTTTATCCCGGAGACCATCGGCTCCATTACCTACCTGAGCCGGCATCTGGAGGAACTGCAACAAAAAGTGGTGGCGGGCTTCAACCTTACCTGCATCGGCGATCCGGCCCCGTTCTCCTACGTGGCATCGCCCTATGGCGACAACCTGGCCGACCGGGTGGCGCAGCACGTCCTGCGGGCCCTGGATCCGGCTTTCAAGACCTATTCGTTCCTGGAGCGGGGGAGCGACGAGCGTCAGTATTGCTCGCCGCGGGTGAACCTTCCGTTCTGCTGCCTGTGCCGTTCCAAATTCGAAGATTATCCGGAATACCACACCTCGGCCGACAACTTGGATTTCATTACGGAAGAGGCCTTGCAGGGCTCTGTGGCCATGCTGAAAGAGGTGGTAACCGTGTTGGAACACAACCGGGTGTACCGGGTGACGGTACCCTGCGAACCGCAGCTGGGACCCCGCGGACTCTATCCCACCATTTCCCGCAGGGATACCTTCGACCAGGTAAAGGCGGTGCGCAACCTGCTGGCCTATGCCGACGGCCGGAGCGACCTGCTGGCCATCAGTGACCGCATTGGCGTTCCCGTCCGGGATCTCATTCCCCTGGTAGAGAAACTCGGGGATTTGCTGGAAGTCTGTAATTAACGATTCTCCTCTTCGAGGGTAAAGGCGGAAGATCCGTTGAAGCAATGGAGGCAGATGTCCTTCTGCGGGATGCCGATGCTCTTGACCAGCGTTTCAATGGTGGTGTATTTGAGCGAGTCCAGGTTCAGCCTGCGACGGATTTCTTCAACCATGCGCTCATACTGCGGAGTGCCGGTAGTGGCATATTCCGCCAGGTGCTCTTCGTCGTCCCATTCCTTGATGATCCGTCGGGTGATGAGCTCCAGGTAGTTCTTGCTGGCCGAAAAATTCACGAAAGGACAGGCGTAAACCAGCGGCGGGCAGGCAATGCGCATGTGTACTTCAGCCGCGCCGAGTTCCCGCAGCGATTGGGCATTGTTGCTCAGCTGGGTACCGCGGACGATGCTGTCGTCGCACATCAGCACCTTCTTCCCTTCCAGCATATCCCGGTTGGGAATCAGTTTCATTTTGGCGACGAGGTTTCGCGTGGCCTGGTTCGACGGCATGAAGGAACGGGCCCAGGTGGGGGTGTATTTGGCGACGGTCCGCATATAGGGGATCCCGCGGCCGGCGGCATAACCTACCGCCATGCCGATGCCGCTGTCGGGAACGCCGCAGGCGCAGTCGGCGCAGACCGTATCCTGTTCTCCCATCGCCTTTCCGCAGTTGAAACGCGTTTCCTCTACATTCCGGCCTTCATAACAGGAGGTCGGGAAACCGTAATAGACCCATAGGAAGGAGCAAACCTGCTTGCGCGAATTGGGTTTCCGAAGCTGCTCATAGCCATTGGCCCGCAGGCGGACAATCTCTCCCGGACCGATGTACGCTTCGGTTTTGTAACCGAGGTTTGCGAATGCCGTGCTTTCACTGGTAACGGCCATCGCACCGTCTTTCTTTCCGAGCACGAGCGGGGTGCGTCCCCAGGCGTCGCGGGCGGCGATGATGCCGTCCTCGGTCAGAATCAGGATGGAACAGGAACCCTTCACTTCCCGATAGACATTCTCGATACCCTCCACGAAGTCTTTTCCCCGCACAATCAGCAGGCTGATCAGTTCCGTGATGTTGATCTTGCCGCTGCTGAACTCGGTGAGGTACATGCCCTCTTTCAGAAACTTCTGGGCCAGATCGTCGGCATTGTTCACCTTGGCCACCGTGGCGATGGCGAAGCGGCCGAGATGGGAATTGACCAGCATCGGCTGCGCGTCGGTATCGCTGATGACACCGATGCCGGAATTACCGATGAATTTTTCCAGTTCGTCCTCGAAACAGCTTCTGAAATAAGCGTTTTCCAGGTTGTGGATGCCGCGGAAAAAGCCGCAGTTTTTCTCGTAGGTAGCCAGTCCGGCGCGTTTGGTGCCCAGATGGCTGTTATAATCGGTACCGTAAAACAGGTCCACAGCGCAAGGCTGCTCGGAAATGATTCCGCAAAGTCCTCCCATTATAATAGATTTGTTAAGTTCGTAGTAAATAGACCATTAGGCATCCTCGCCTCCGCCGCCGTGACGCTTGCGGTCCAGCGGGTCGAGCAGAATCTTGCGGATACGCATGTGGTTCGGGGTAACCTCCACGAGTTCATCCTCCTGAACGTATTCAAGGGCTTCCTCCAGCGAGAACTTGATGGCGGGCGGAAGGACAACTTTCTCATCGCTGCCCGAGGCCCGCACGTTGGTGAGCTTCTTGGTCTTGCAGATGTTGATGTTCAGGTCACGCTCGCGGGTATGCTCACCCACGACCTGGCCGCCATAAATCTCCTCGCCGGGTTCCACGAAGAATTTGCCGCGGTCCAGCAGTTTGTTCATCGAGTAGGCGACGGCCTCGCCGGTCTCCAGCGAAACGAGGGAACCGTTGGTACGGCGCTCGATTTCGCCCTTGAAAGGCTGGTACTCCTTGTAGCGGTGCGCCATGATGGCCTCGCCCTGGGTGGCGGTCAGCAGGTTGGAGCGCAGTCCCATCAGGCCGCGGGTGGGGATGTCAAATTCCAGCAGGGTGCGGTCTCCGCGCGGTTCCATATGGATGAGGGCGCCTTTGCGGCGGGTCGCCATTTCGATGGCGGTACCCACAAACTCCTCGGGCACCTCGATGGAAAGCTCCTCGATGGGTTCGCAGCGCTGTCCGTTGATGGTTTTGTCCAACACCTTGGGCTGGCCGACCTGGAGTTCGAAGCCTTCGCGGCGCATGGTTTCGATGAGCACCGAAAGGTGCAGCACACCGCGGCCGAATACCACGAAGGAATCGGCGTTCAGGCCCGGTTTCACGCGCAGGGCCAGGTTCTTTTCCAGCTCGCGGTCCAGGCGGTCCTTGATGTGGCGGGACGTGACGTATTTGCCGTCTTTCCCGAAGAAGGGGGAATTGTTGATGGTAAAGAGCATGCTCATCGTGGGTTCGTCCACGGCGATGGGCGGCAGGGCCTCCGGGTTTTCGAAGTCGGCGATGGTGTCGCCAATCTCGAATCCTTCGATGCCCACCACGGCGCAGATGTCACCGCACTGGACATTGTCTACATTGGCCTTGCCCAGGCCGTCGAAGACCATGAGCTGCTTGATTTTGGATTTCTCAATGATGTCGTAGCGCTTGCACAGGCTCACCTGCTGGCCCGAGTGGAGGCTTCCGCGGGTAACCTTTCCCACGGCGATCCGGCCCACGTAAGGGGAGTATTCCAGCGAGGAAATGAGCATCTGGGGCGTGCCTTCCTGCACGGTAGGGGCGGGAATCACCTCCAGGATGGCATCCAGCAGGGGGGTGATGTCGCTGGTGGGTTTCTGCCAGTCGCGGCTCATCCAGCCCTGTTTGGCGCTGCCGAAAATGGTGGTGAAGTCGAGCTGGTCCTCGTTCGCGTTCAAGGCAAACATCAGGTCGAAGACTTCTTCCTGCACTTCGTCGGGACGGCAGTTGGGTTTATCGACCTTGTTGATGACCACGATGGGTTTCTTGCCCAGTTCAAGCGCTTTCTGCAGGACGAAGCGCGTCTGCGGCATGCAGCCTTCGAAGGCGTCTACCAGCAGGAGCACGCCGTCGGCCATATTCAGGACCCGTTCCACCTCGCCTCCGAAATCGCTGTGGCCCGGAGTGTCGATGATGTTGATTTTCACGCCCTTATAGATGACGGAAACGTTCTTCGCCAGGATGGTGATGCCCCGTTCGCGTTCGAGGTCGTTGTTGTCGAGGATGAGCTGTCCGAGGTTTTCGGGCTGGCGGACCAGATTGGCCTGGTAAATCATCCTGTCCACAAGGGTGGTCTTGCCGTGGTCGACGTGCGCGATGAGCGCTATGTTCCTGATTTCCTGCATAAAAATGTATAATTTGCTTTTCGGGGTGCAAAAATACGGATTTATCTAAAGAAGATAAAATTTTTATCGTATTTTTGTACTTCAATTCGGCACGATATGTCAGAAAAAATCATTATTCTCGATTTTGGTTCCCAGGTGACGCAGCTGATTGGCCGCCGCCTTCGGGAGTTGAATGTTTTTTGTGAGATCTATCCTTATAATAAGTGTCCGCAGCTGGATGCCTCTGTAAAGGGCGTTATCCTGTCCGGCAGCCCGTGCTCGGTACGCGACGCCAATGCGCCCCAGGTTGATCTGGGTGCCATCAAGGGGAAATTGCCCCTGCTGGGCATCTGCTATGGTGCACAGTACCTGGCCTGGCATTACGGCGGCAAGGTGGAAGGTTCGCTGGCCCGGGAATACGGGCGGGCGATGCTGACGGTGAAAGGGGATTCTCCGCTGCTGCGGGGAGTGTCCGCCCGTTCGCAGGTGTGGATGTCGCACGGCGATACCATCTCGGCCCTTCCTGCCGGCGGCGAAGTCATCGCTTCGACCGACGACGTTGCCTATGCGGCCTACCATATTGCCGGAGAGGAAACCTACGCGGTACAGTTCCATCCGGAGGTGTACCATACCACCGAAGGTTTGCAGATGCTGCGGAACTTCGCCCTGGGTATCTGCGGCTGCAAAGGGGATTGGACGCCGGCCTCCTTCATCGAAACTACGGTGGCGCAGCTTCGCGCCCAACTGGGTGAGGATCAGGTGATTCTGGGTCTGAGCGGCGGCGTGGATTCTACGGTGGCCGCCGTGCTGCTGAACAAGGCCATCGGCCATCAGCTTACCTGCATTTTCGTGAACAACGGCCTGCTCCGCAAGAATGAATACCGCGATGTGATGGCTTCCTACCAGGATATGGGCCTGAATGTCATTGGTGCCGACGCTTCCGATGCCTTCCTGGACCAACTGGCCGGGGTAACCGAGCCGGAAGCCAAACGCAAGGTGATTGGCCGTCTCTTCGTAGAGACCTTTGATAAATACGCCAAGTCTATTAAAAACGCCCGCTGGCTGGCCCAGGGGACCATTTATCCCGATGTCATTGAGAGTGCCGGCATCCCCGGTATCGCCTCCAAGATCAAATCCCACCACAACGTGGGCGGTCTCCCGGAAGAGATGAACCTGAAGATCGTGGAGCCGCTCCGGATGCTTTTCAAGGACGAGGTTCGCCGCGTGGGACGCGCCCTGGGCATCAAAGAGGAACTGGTGGGACGTCATCCGTTCCCTGGCCCGTCGCTGGGTATCCGCATTATCGGTGAGGTGACCCGTGAGAAACTGGATGTGCTGCGCGAGGCGGACGATATTTTCATCCGCGGCCTGCGCGAGTACGACTGCACGGCGCTGAACCTGCCTTCCGCCTCGGATCCTTCCATGAAGGCCCGCAACCTGTACGATGCCATCTGGCAGGCGGGTGTGATCCTGCTGCCGGTGAAGAGTGTGGGCGTGATGGGCGATGAGCGTACCTACGAGAATCCCGTGGCCCTGCGCGCCGTGGTTTCGACCGATGCCATGACCGCCGACTGGTTCAAGTTCCCCTACGATTTCCTGGAGAATGTGAGCAACGAAATCATCAACAAGGTGCGGGGTGTGAACCGCGTCGTCTATGATATTTCGTCCAAACCGCCGGCAACCATCGAGTGGGAGTAGCCCTTTTTTCAAAAGAAACCGCGCATTTTCGAAAGAAAAACTGAACGCAAGAATTTTAAAGGCTTAAATGTATGATTTTTAAAGCCTTGTAATGGTATTTGCCCTATTTTTGCCCTCGGACAAAAATGCAAATGCCATGAAAAACCATTGGATTCTATGGGCAGCCCTGGCACTGCCGCTCTCTTGCCAGGAACTGTTTGACAAAGAAGAAGGGGAAGGGGAACTCCGCTGGAGTTTCTCTGAAAACTATGAACCTTCCACCAAGGCTTCTTCCCAAGAATTGCCGGACACCAACGACTTCCGTCTGGAAGTGAAAGACGCTTCCGGCAGCATTCTCTACAGCGGTCCCTATGGGGAATCGCCCGAATCCATGCTCGTGAAGGCGGGCGCCTATACGGTTACCGCGCTCTCGGGCGAGTTTACCAAGCCCCAGTTCGATGCTCCGCAATGGGGTGATACCCAGCAGGTTCTGGTAGAGGCGGACCGAACCGCCACGGCCGTGCTTTCCTGCCACCAGATGAATGCGGGCATCCGCCTGCGCATCCAGCCCAATTTCCTGACGGTCTATCCCAAGGCCTCGATGTTCGTCAAGTCCGATGCGGGAAAACTCCTGTACAGCTATTCCGAAAAGCGGATTGCCTATTTCCCGCCGTCCGATGTGTCGGTGGTGATGAGCAATGAGGGGAAGGACGAGACCCTCATTACCCGCAAACTGGCCGCCCGGCAAATCCTGACGGTGGGCATATCGGCTCCGGAAACGGAGGAGGAACTGAAATCCTCCGGCCCGCGGATTACCATTTCCATCGATACCACGCGCGTGTGGAATTACGAGCATTATACCATCGGGGACGAGGATACCGGCGGGCAGCAGGGAGGGGGCGAGGATGACCTGGACAAGGCCCTGGGCATTGGCCAGGCGCGGACGGCCATCGGCTCGGAAGGCGTTTGGGTGTACGGTTATATCGTGGGCGGCGACCTGACGAGCTCGGCCAACGGGATGAAACAGAAGGCTCCGTTTACCTCGCGCACGAACCTGGCCCTGGGGACACGCGCGAGTACCACGGACAAGTCTTCCTGCCTGAGCGTGAACCTGTTAAAAGGAGAGATCCGCGATGCCATCAACCTGGTGGATCACCCGGAAATGCTGGGAAAGCGGATCTATCTGAAGGGGGACATCGTTTCTGCCTATTACGGGATTCCCGGGCTGAAAAATGTCACCGCGTATGTGCTGAAATGATGCCTACTGCAGGTTTTTCCACAAGGCGTTCATCTCCTCGAGCGTCTTGCCCTTGGTCTCGGGCACCAACTTCCAGACGAAGAGGGCCGCGATAAGGCAGACACCGCCGTACAAGGCATACACGAAGAAGTGCGACATGTCGTACAGGGGCACGAAGGTAGAGGAAACGATGAAGTTGAAAACCCACTGGAAGGCAACGGCAATGGCTGTGGCCTGGCTGCGGATGGTGTTCGGGAAGATTTCCGAAATGTACACCCAGCAGATGGGCCCCCAGCTGAACATGAAGCAGGCGCTGTAGACCATGATGCTGGCTACGGGCACAATGGCCGGAACCGTCACGACATTGCTCAGGGCTACGCCCAGGGCGCCCACGGCCATACCCAGGGAGCCGGTAATGAGCAAGGGTTTGCGGCCCAGCTTCTCCACCGTAAACACGGCCACCAGGGTGAACGTGATGTTGATGATACCCATCAGCACGGTCTGGAACATCGGGTCGTCCATACCCATCGACGCAAAGATGCGCGGCGCGAAATACAGCACGGCATTGATGCCGATGATTTGCTGGAACACGCTCAGCATGCAGCCGATGAAAATGACCATGATGCCGTAGGTGAAGAGCTTTTCGTTCTTCTTGACGGCATCCTGGCGGACGGTGGCCTTGATATCGGCCAGAATCTCGCGGGCACGGGACTCGCCGTTGATGTTGGACAGCACCTGGAGGGCTTTCTCCTCCTGACCGTGGATGGCCAGGTAACGGGGCGTCTCGGGCACCAGCAGGATGAGCAGGGCGAACAGGCCCGCCGGAACGGCCTCGGACACGAACATCGTGCGCCAGCCAATCTGGGTGGTCCATTCCATCACCGCGGGATCATTCGCGTGGCTGCGTACGATGAGGAAGTTGACGAAATACACCACCAGCTGACCGAAAATGATGGCAAACTGGTTCCAGGAAACCAGGCGGCCCCGTTTGCGGGCGGGTGAAATTTCGGCAATGTACATCGGGCAGATGGCCGATGCGAGTCCCACGCCGAGTCCTCCGAGGATGCGGTAGCCGTTGAAGGCAGTCAGCAAGCCGAGGGTGGGAACGCCCTTCTCGAAGAACAGGAATTCCGGGAACCAGGAACCCAAGGCGCTCAGCAAGAAGAGGATACCGGCAATGAAAAGGGTGCGTTTCCGGCCGAAGGAAATGGCCAGGCGGCCGGAAATGAGGGCACCAATCACGCAGCCGATAAGGGCGCTGGACGTGGTGAAACCGTGCAGGGCGTTGGTATAGGTGAAGTCCTTGGCGTTTTCAAAAAACGCCTGCAGGCCTTTCTCTGCGCCGGATATGACAGCTGTGTCGTATCCGAAGAGCAAGCCGCCTATCACGGCCACCAGCACGATGCTGATGAGATAGGCGACGCTCCCTTGCTGTCTGTACTGGCTCATTATTTCGCGTACAGGTTTAGATAGGTCTCATAGAGTTCCTGTCTGCCGGATGCGGCAACGGGCTCTCCGTTCTTCTTGGCGTACTCGTACAGCTCTTCGAGCGTGGCCTTCCCTTCATCGAACTTCTTGCCCAGACCGCTGTCAAAGCTGGCATAACGCTCTTTCACCATGGCCGGAATCGGGCTCTCTTCCAGGATGGCGGCGGCGTTCAGCAGGGCGTGGGCAATGGTGTCCATCCCCGAAATGTGGGCGATGAAAATGTCCTCCGGGTCGGTCGAGGAACGGCGCAGCTTGGCGTCGAAGTTGAAACCGCCGTCGTGGAGACCGCCGTTGCGGATAACCTGCATCAGGGCCTGGGTCAACTCGAGGGCGTCGATCGGGAACTGGTCCGTATCCCAGCCGTTCTGGGCATCGCCGCGGTTGGCGTCGATGCTGCCCAGCAGGCCGGCGTCAACGGCCGTGGCCAGTTCATGCTCGAAGGTGTGCCCGGCCAGGGTGGCGTGGTTCACTTCGATGTTAACCTTGAAGTCCTTGTCCAGGCCGTGCTGGCGCAGGAAGCCGATGACCACCTCTACATCCTGGTCATACTGGTGTTTGGTCGGTTCCATCGGTTTCGGCTCGATCAGGAAGGTGCCCTTGAATCCGTGGGCGCGGCCGTAGTCGCGGGCGGCGGAAAGCATGGCGCCCAGGTGATCTTTCTCCCGGTACATCTGGGTGTTGAGGAGGGAATAATAGCCCTCGCGGCCACCCCAGAACACATAATTCGTACCGCCGAGTTTGATGGTGGCGTCGATGGCGTTCTTGATCTGGACCGCGGCGCGGGCGACGATATCGAACTGCGGATTGGTGGCGGCACCGTTCATGTAGCGCTTGTGACCGAACACGTTGGCCGTTCCCCACAGGTTCTTGATGCCGGTTTCCTTCATCTTCTCCAGCAGGTAGTCCGTGATGTCCTTCATCCGGGCCTCGTACTCGGCAATGTCGTCGCAGTCTTCAATGAGGTCGATGTCGTGGAAGCAGAAATATTCGATGCCCAGTTTCTGCATCAGCTCAAAACCGGCGTCGGCTTTCGCATGGGCACGGCAGTAGGGGCATTCGCCCTTGTCCCATTCATAAACGCGGGTCTGGCCGCCGAACGGGTCGCCGGAGGCCTGGCCCAGGGTGTGCCACCAGGCCATGGCGAATTTCAGCCATTCTTTCATAGGTTTGCCCATAACCAGCCGGTTGGCGTCATAATAATGGAAAGCAAGCGGATTCTTGCTCTGAGGTCCCTCGAACGGGATCTTTTCAATGGTAGGGAAGTACTCTTTTGTCATAATTGATTATTGGTTTTATTATTGAATTATCGATGCCCATTGCCGGTAGGCCTCGTCCAGAACCGGCAGACGCTGCGGTTCCACGACCGCCAGCCGTTCCAGGTTGGCGAAGGCTTCCTGCGTGTTTCGGTAGATGCCTGCTCCGATTCCGGCGCCGCGGGCCGCTCCCGCCGCACCGTCCGTATCGTACAGTTCGATCACGGCTCCCGTGCAGTTCGCGAGGGTTTGGCGGAAGATATCGGACAGGAAGAGATTGGCTTTGCCGGCGTGGATTTTCCGGACGCTCACGCCCATTTCCTCCATGATGCCGATTCCGTACCGCAGGGAGAAGGCGATGCCTTCCTGGGCGGCGCGCAGCAGGTGGGCGCGGGTGTGGCGGTTGAAATCGATGCCGTGCAGACTGCATCCCACTTCCCGGTTGCCCAGTACCCGCTCGGCACCGTTGCCGAAGGGGAGGATGCGAACGCCCTCCGATCCGGCGGGGATGGCGGCGGCCAGCTCGTCCATTTCAACATAGGACATGCCGTTCGGGACGATGTTGCGGCGCATCCAGGCATTCAGGATTCCGGTTCCGTTGATGCAGAGCAGCACGCCCAGGCGGGGCTCGGCGGCGCTGTGATTCACGTGGGCGAAGCAGTTCACCCGCGAAAGCGGATCGTGGCTTACCGTGCCGCTCACCCCGTACACCACGCCGGAGGTGCCGGCGGTGGAGGCTATCTCGCCCGGGTTGAATACATTGAGTGACAGGGCGTTATTGGGTTGGTCGCCGGCCCGGTACGTGACGGGCGTTCCCTTGGGAAGACCCAGTTCTTCCGCCACGGAGGCTTTCAGGCGGCCTTGCTCGGCAAAGGTGGGGACCAGCTTCGGAAGGATGGATTCCGGGAATCCGAAGGCGTCCAGCAGTTTCCGGGCGGGCGCGTTTTCCTTGAAGTCCCAGAAGATGCCTTCCGACAAGCCGCTCACGGTGGTGCAGGCTTCTCCGGTGAGTTGGGCGGCCACCCAATCGCCCGGGAGCATGATCTTGGCTAGGCGTGCATAGGTTTCGGGTTCGTTTTCCTTGACCCACGCGAGTTTGGCGGCCGTGAAATTGCCGGGGCTGTTCAGCAGGTGCTCCAGGCACCAGTCTGCGCCCAGCTGCTCGAAAGCCTGTTTGCCATAGGGGACGGCGCGGGAATCGCACCAGATAATGGCGGGGCGCAGGGGCTTCAGGTCTTTGTCTACGCACACCAGGCCGTGCATCTGGTAGGAAATGCCGATGGCCCCCACGTCCTTGCGCGCCTGGGCGGGCAAGCGCAGGGTGGCCTCTTTCAGGTAGGTCCACCAGTCCTCGGGCCGCTGCTCGGCAAATCCGGGTTTCGGTGCGGCAATGGGCGCTTCCGAATCGGGATAGGAGGCGCTGGCGATGCAGGTTCCGGATTCGGCATCCACCAGGGAAGCCTTGAGGGAAGAACTGCCTATGTCATATCCTAAAAGTATCATAAGGTATCTGTAGGGTTTAACATGAGTGTGTCTAAAATGGCGTAGAGCGAATCTATCTGGGCCTTCAGCTCCCGAAGTTCCTCTCCCTTGCGGGTGAGTTCGTAGTCGGTATGTTCGTAAATGCCGTGGATGATGCCGTTCATTTCGTCCTGTGACAGGCCGATGGATTGCTGGATCAGCCGCAGCTGGTCCGGGCGGATGTTCCATTTCCCGGCCGTTTTGTAGATGTTTACGGAATCGGCCGGCGACAAGGGGTTGCCGGTGATGTACAGGATAACCTTCCGCCCTTTGTCGCGGGTGATCCGGTAATCGTAAAGATAGGTTTTGCTATAAACCCGCTTCTCGGCAATGAACCCCCGGACGTTCCGTTCAAAGTTGTTGCTCCGGATCATGTTGAAAGCCGACCACAGGCTCGGAACGATGAACAGGACAAGGATCAGGCTCATCCAGCTGAGCCGGCGGTTCGTGACGCTACGGTTGGGATTTACTACCTTCTTGAAGCGTAAATACCTGACCATCAGATAGGTGGCCATGGTAATGAAGACGCCGTTAATCAGGAAGAGATAGAGGGCGCCGAAGAAGAATTTGGCCGAGAGGTGGGCCAGGCCGTAGCCTGCCGTGCAGAGGGGCGGCATAAGGGCCGTGGCAATGGCGACGCCGGACAGGACCGTCCCGCGCTCTTTCCGGCTGTTCTCCAGGATGCCGGCCAGACCGCCGAAGAGGGCAATGAGCACGTCGTAGATGGTCGGGCTCGTGCGCGCCTCCAGCTCGGTGGGGTTCACCGGCGACAGGGGAGAGATCAGGAAGAAGAGGGTCGATGCCACCAGGCTGATGAGCACCATGATGATGAGGTTCTTCAACGCTGCGCGCAGGAGGTCGAAGTCGTGGGTCCCTAGGGAGAGGCCGATGCCGATGATCGGGCCCATGAGCGGGGAGATGAGCATGGCGCCGATGATGACGGCGGTGGAATTGACGTTCAGACCCACCGAAGCAATGACGATGGAAAATGCAAGGATCCAGACATTCGGTCCCTGGAACCAGATGGAATTCTTGATCCGTTCGGCCGCATCGTCGGTGTCGATGTGGCCGTTGATATTCATTACTTTATGAATCTTCCTTTTTAATGTGTTCCAGTCGGGCAGCATATGGATGGGTCTTTATGCAGAGGCGATGCACTCCATCTCCACCAGCCAGCCGGGCCGGCAGACGGGGGCGTGCAGGAATACTTTCGGGGTATCGGGGAAGCGTTCGTCGAAGAGCGGCTTTACGATGGCGGCGTCTTCGCGGTTGCGCAGGTAGATGAGCATCATCCGGACGTCGCTCCAGGCATCGCCGGCTTCGTCCAGGAGGGCTTCCACGTTTTCCCACATGCGGCGGGTCTGGGCGGCTACGTCGCCTTCGTGGAGGATGTTGCCTTTGTGGTCGATGGAGGCGGTTCCCGAGATGAGGGTGGCGTGATGGCCGCTGGCGTCCAGGCGGACGCCGCGTTCAAAGGTAACGCCGTAGTCATAGGTCGGGCTCAGGTGCGTGCGGGCGTACAGGTACCGCTGCGTGAAGGCTCCTTCCAAGGCCAGTGCGTCCATCTGGACTATCGCCGCGCGTGCTGCCGCCGGGACTGCATCTGCCGCCCGTGCTGCCGCCGGGGCAGGCACCCCCTCGTTCGCGGAAACGAGGGAATATGCTCCCTCGGGGGTACCTGCCACGGTGGGCCGGCCGGCAATGCCGGTAGAGGCGATGAAATGCGTCTGGGGGGTGAGCCCGCAGGCGGCGAAAAATTCGCGCCTGGCCTTAACCAGGCCGGCGTATTGGTGGTCTATATCGTCACAGAAAAGCCAGGTGCGGACGCAGTTGCCTTCGAGCGTGAGTCCGTGCCCTTGGAGCAGGGTGGCATAGGCGCCGAAAATCGAACGGGTCTGCTCTTCGGACGTGCCGTCGGGACAGGTGAGGGAGGCGGTGACAATCAAGCGGAAGCCTTCTCCTTCGAGGAAGGTTTCGCAGCCCTGGTATCGCACGCGGAATCCTTCGCAAAGGACCAGCCAGAGGGCTACGGACCCTTCGCAGAGGACGGGTTGGATGATATGCGACACGGCGCCTTCTTCCGCGGGAAGCTGGCGCAGGAGGCTGTTATCCGGGAGAAAATACCGTTTGAACGCTACCTGCTGCTGCGGGTGGGCGGACAGGATGCCGTCCTGCTGTGCTTGTAGCTCCGTCAGGTTCTGTCCTTTGATGATATAGTGGTTAAACTTCATTGGCTTGTCCAATACAATTTTCAAATATACAAAAAATCTTTTAATTTTGCTCTTGTTATGAGCAGCACTGAGGAAAAGTTTCGTGAGGACCTTACGGCCCACTTGCTGGAAGTGGCCACGGGCAATGGTTATTTGAAAGGCATCCTGTTAAATACGTCTGATTTGGACGAGGCCTGGCAGCGCTATGCCCCGTCTTTCTATCCCGAAGCCGTCCGGGAATTCAATGGCTATCCGGAGTTTTGCCTGGCCTGCGCCGGTTATCTGGGAATGGCCGTTGCGCACCTCTGGGACAAGGATTGGACGAAGTATCGGGAGACGCCGTATAGCTTTTTCCAAGGCGAGAGGGGATTCGACGATATGGATGACCACATTACCGCGAACATCCTCAAGGAAGGGAAGCACTGTGTCGCCGCGATGCAATCCCTGTCGGCTGCCACCTATCATTTTCTGATGAAATCCGGCGCCGAGGCCGGTACCGCCGAAGCCTATCGGCTTTTCCTGATCAGCATCGAAGTCCTCTATAAAATAGGTGCCGCCATCGAACTTGCCCGCCTGGGCTACAAGTTCGAGAAGGTAAACTAGTGTGAATCCTTATTCTGGTACAAAGAGATGAAACGCATAATTCGAACACTATCCCTTTTTCTTGCCTTTTTTAGCGTTGGAATCCTTCTTCCGCATAATCTTAGGGCACAGGCGTATGCCGACACGAAGTTGAGCCCGGAGGAACGGGCGGCGGACCTGGTGTCGCGTCTGACGCTGGAAGAAAAAGCGTCGCTGATGACCTATCGGAGCGCTGCCATTGAGCGGTTGGGCATCCCGGCCTACAACTGGTGGAACGAAGCCCTGCACGGCGTGGCACGAAACGGCAGCGCGACGGTCTTTCCGGAGCCTATTGGCATGGCGGCTTCGTTCGATGATGCCCTTCTGTATGAGGTGTTTACGGCTGTAAGCGACGAGGCGCGCGTGAAGCATCGCATGGCGCTGGCCGACGGTGAATCCGGTTGGTACCAGGGGCTGACGTTCTGGACGCCGAATATCAACATCTTCCGCGATCCGCGCTGGGGACGGGGAATGGAAACCTACGGCGAAGATCCCTACCTGACCGGTCGCCTGGGCGCTATGGTGGTACGCGGCCTGCAGGGCCCGGAGGATGCGCCCTATCTGAAAACCCACGCCTGCGCCAAGCATTTTGCGGTCCATTCGGGCCCGGAGGCCGACCGGCATCGTTTCGATGCCCGCGTGAGCGAGCGCGACCTGCGCGAAACCTATCTCCCGGCTTTCAAGGAACTGGTGACCAAGGCGAATGTCCGGGAAGTGATGGTAGCCTACAACCGCTTCCGCGGCTATCCCTGCGCGGCCAGCGATGAATTGATCAACAAGATTTTACGCGGCGAATGGGGCTACAAGGGCCTGATTACCTCCGACTGCTGGGGTATTAACGATTTCTATGTAAAAGGCCGTCACGAGTTTGTCAAGACCCCGGCGGAGGCGGCGGCCGCGGCCGTGCACGCCGGTGTGGATACCGAATGCGGCAGCATCTATCAGCATATCCCCGAAGCGGTCCGCAGCGGCCTCTTGGACGAGCGGGACGTGGATACCTGCCTGCGCCGGCTCATTGAAGCACGCATCCGCCTGGGCGAATTTGACCGTCTTCCCCTTTGGACAGAACTGCCCGACAGCCTGGTGGAAGGCCCCGCCGACCGGGCCCTGGCCCGGAAAATGGCCGAAGAGACCCTGGTCCTGCTGAAAAACGACGGCATCCTGCCGCTGGCTCCGGGAACGCGGATGGCCTTGATCGGCCCGAATGCCGACGACCGCGAAATGATGTGGGGCAACTACTGCCCGGTGCCGAAAGCCACCATTACCCTGAAAGACGCCATGCAGGCGCGGGTCGATGCGCTGGAATGCTTCCAAGCCTGCGAAGCGGTGAAGCCGCTGATGTCAACGGAGGAAATCCTGGCCCGTTTGGAAGGCATTGATATTGTGGTCTTTGCAGGCGGTATATCGTCCCGGCTGGAAGGGGAGGAAATGCATGTGTCGGTGCCCGGCTTTTCGGCCGGTGACCGGACCGATATCGAAATGCCACAGGTGCAGCGGGAACTCCTTTCCGCTTTGCACGAAGCGGGCAAGAAGGTGGTGCTGGTGAATTTCTCGGGGAGCGCCATCGGGCTGGTACCGGAGACGGTTTCCTGCAATGCCATCCTCCAGGCCTGGTATCCGGGGGAGGAAGGCGGCACCGCCATCGCCGGCGTGCTTTTCGGCGAGGTGAATCCCTCGGGCAAGCTTCCGGTTACCTTCTACCGCGATGCCGGCCAACTGCCTGATTTCTCGGACTATGATATGAAGGGCCACACCTATCGCTACTTCACGGGCGAGCCGCTCTATCCCTTTGGTTTCGGCCTCAGTTACACGACTTTCCGTTACGGGAAACCCCGCATCCAAGGGGGCTCCCTGGTGGTCCCCGTTACCAATACCGGCCGTCGCGACGGGGTAGAGGTGGTCCAGTTGTATATCCGCCGCCCGGACGACCCGGACGGCCCGCTGAAGACGCTCCGGGACTTCCGCCGGGTGGAGATTCCTTCCGGCAAAACGGTGCGGGTGAGTTTCCCGCTCACGGACGAGACCTTCCTCTGGTGGTCGGAGCAGGCACAGGATATGGTGCCGCTTTCGGGCCGATACGAGATTCTTTGCGGCGGTTCGTCGGCCGAGCTGCAGAAAGTGGAGTATCTCTTTACGGCTGCAGCCGTGGTGAAAACGGCCTCTGAGGGGCTTCATCTTCGGTTTTTGGGAACGGGCGCGGCCGACTGGAACGGTCGTGACGAACGCGGCGAACTGCGCCGCCTGACCAGCGTGCTGCTGGACGGCCGCATCCTGATCGATTATACCAAAACGGCTGCCGACATGCTCCCGGCAGGGTGTAAGCCCGAAGCCATCTTCTATACCCACTCGCACGGCGACCATTTCCGCCCGGCGGCCCTGCTGAAACTGGGCGTGCCGCAGGTGTATGTGGGCGAGACCTGGCTGGAGCGCGCCCGCGAAAGTTTCCGCAAGGCATCGGAAGAAACCGGCTTGCCGATGCCGGTCCTCACGCCCCTGGGCGTGGGCGAGTGCGTGACGCTTGGCGATGTGACCGTGACGGCGCTGCCGGCCAATCACGCCACCTCAGACCTGCATGAACAGACCCTTATCTATCTGGTAGAGAAGGGCTCCGTCCGCCTCCTGTACGCAACGGACACGGGAGGAATCACGGCGGTGGCGGCCCGTCTGGCAGGCATTGATGCCCATGTGCGCGAAGGCCGTCCGATAACGGCCCTGGTGATGGAAGCCACGATGGGCCTGGAGCACGAGGTGGATTTCCGGCTCTATACACATTCCAGCGTGGCTACGGTGGCCCGCACGGTGGAGGTCCTTACCCAGACCGGGCGCTATCTTCCGCCGGAAGGCCAGCCCGTCTACCTGACCCACCTGGCACGGACCCTCCACGGGACGCAGGCCCAGCTGGATGCCACCCTGCCTTCTCCGCTGAAAGCGGCTTACGACGGACTGGAAGTTTATTTCAAACCTTAGGAAATGCAGAAGATCCGCTTTATCGTCAACCCCGTTTCGGGAGGAAAAGACAAGAAGCAGCTGGTTCGGAAAGTACTGGACCGGCTTGATTCCCAGAAGTTTACTCCTGAGGTGGTTTGGACGGATCATGCCGGTCACGGGACGGAACTGGCCCGATCGGCCGATGCCGACATCGTCGTGGCCGTGGGAGGTGACGGAACGGTCAGTGAGGTAGGGCAGGGGCTCGCCGGCACCGGCAAGGCCCTGGGCATCATTCCCTGTGGCAGCGGCGACGGCCTGGCCCTCCACCTGGGTATCTCCCGCAATCCCCTCAAGGCTACAGAGGTTCTCAACACTGGGGACATCTCCCCGATGGACATCGCCTGCGTGAACGACCGGCCGTTTTTCTGCACCACAGGCGTGGGTTTCGACGCCGTGGTAGCCTGGAATTTCGCCCGGGCGGGCCGGCGTGGCCTGTGGACGTATATCGCCGAATCGTGGAAGGCCTGGTGGTCTTTCAAACCGGAACAGTACGACCTGGACATCGACGGAACGCGCTGGAGCGGACGAGCCTTCCTGGTTACGGTGGGCAACTGCAACCAGTGGGGCAACCAGGCCCGCATCACCCCGGAAGCCTCCGTTTGCGACGGCCTGCTGGACGTGACGGTGGTGGCGCCCTTCCGGCTGTGGGAGATGGTCGGCCTGGCGTGGCGGCTGATGACCGGCAACGCCTACCGCTGCCGCCGCGTGACCATGCTCCGGGGGCGGTCGGTGACCATCCGCCGGGAGAAAGAGGGACCCGCGCATATTGACGGCGACCCCTGCCGCTTCGGGAAGGAGATTTCCATCGTCCTGGAGAAGGCGGCCCTGCGCGTGGTGCATCCGCACGGAAAGAGTATCTGACCCGCCGGAAGGTACTATGAATATTGAAAAGAATTGATTATATTTGCCTATTGTAGAAATTAATAACACAACGATATGGATTACAAGGACATTGCAAAGAAATGGATGGAAGGGGATTTTGATCCCGAAACCAAGATGCAGGTATTGAAACTGCGTAACGAAGACCCTGCGGGCTTCGAGGATGCGTTTTACCGGAACCTGGAATTCGGAACCGGCGGCCTGCGCGGCATCATGGGCGTTGGTACGAACCGCATGAACAAATACACTGTGGGCATGGCCACCCAGGGACTCGCCAACTACATCCGTTCGCATGTCCAGGGCGATGACATCCGGGTCTGCATCTCGTTCGACAGCCGCAACAACAGCAAGGAGTTCGCGCGCATCACGGCCGATGTGCTCAGCGCCAACGGCATTCACGTGTTCCTGTTCGATAATATCCGTCCAACCCCCGAACTCAGCTACGCCATCCGCGCTAAGGGTGCCGTGGCCGGCGTGATGGTTACCGCCTCGCACAACCCCAAGGAATACAACGGTTACAAGGTTTTCTGGTCCGATGGCGGACAGATCACCTCTCCGGTAGATAAGGATATCGTGGCCGAGGTGAACCGGATCACCGACCCGTCGCAGGTAAAATTCAAGGCTACCGATGAATGCGGCGAGATTGAAGCCATGGGCAAGGAGATGGACGAGGCCTATCTGCGCGACATCCTGTCGCTGATGCTCTCGCCCGAGGCCTGCGCCGCCCATCCGGACATCAAGTTTGTCTATACTCCCTTGCATGGCTGTGGCGTGCGCCTGGTGCCCGAATGCCTGAAGCGGCTGGGCTTCACGAATGTGTACCACGTGCCCGCCCAGGATGTGAGCGACGGTAATTTCCCTACCGTGGTGTCCCCGAACCCCGAGGAACCGGGCGCCCTGAAAATGGCCATCGAAGAGGCCGACCGCGTGGGGGCCGATATCGTGATGGCTACCGATCCGGATGCCGACCGCATGGGTATCGCCGTGCGCGACAATGAAGGGAAGATGGTGCTCATGAACGGCAACCAGACGGCTGCGGTCATGACCTATTATATCCTTACCCGCTGGAAAGAACTGGGCAAGCTGGACAAGACCAAATACATCGTCAAGACCATCGTGACCACTGAAACGCTGGCCGAGCTGGCCGCGGCCTTCGGCATCAAGTGCTACAACGTGCTCACGGGCTTCAAGTATATCGCCGAAATCGTCAAGCAGAACGAGGGCAAGGGCGAGTTTATTTGCGGCGGTGAAGAGAGCTACGGCTTTAACGTGGGCGAGTTTGTCCGCGACAAGGATGCCCAGGTGGCCTGCTCCATCCTGGCCGAATGCGCGGCCTGGGCCAAGGGTCAGGGTCTTACCATTTACCAGCTCATGCAGAAGGTCTATGCCGAATTCGGTTACCGCAAGGAAGCCCTCAAATACCTTGTACGCAAGGGTAAGACCGGCGTAGAGGAGATTGCCGCCATGATGACCGGGCTGCGTGCCAATCCGCCGGCAGACCTGGCCGGTTCCAAGGTGGTAAAGGTTGTCGATTACCTGGAGCCTGAAAAGACGGGACTCCCGAAGAGCAACGTCCTGCAGTTCTTCAGCGAGGCGGGCGATGTGGTATCGGTCCGTCCTTCCGGCACCGAGCCCAAGATCAAGTTCTACTTCGGCGCCGCGGGTGCGGATGCTGACGCCAAGGTGGCATTATTGGAAAAACAATTCATTCAATAGAATATGTATTATTTTGAACAGACCTTCCGCTGGTACGGGCCCAATGACCCGGTCAGTCTGATGGATATCCGCCAGGCCGGATGCACCGGTGTTATCACCGCCCTTCACCATATCCCCAACGGGGAAGTTTGGACTGTTGAGGAGATTATGAAGCGCAAGAACGAGGTGGAGGCCGCCGGCCTTCGCTGGAGCGGTGTGGAGAGCGTTCCCGTCCACGAGCATATCAAAACGCAGGAGGGGAACTTCCAGCGCTATATCGACAATTACAAGCAGAGCCTGAAGAACCTGGGCGCGTGCGGTATCGATATGGTTACCTACAACTTCATGCCGGTGCTGGACTGGACCCGCACGAACCTGGAATACCGCTGCCCGGACGGCAGTACGGCCCTTCGTTTCGAGCGGGCGGCCTTCATTGCCTTCGACCTCTTCCTGCTGAAGCGTCCCGGTGCCGAGAAAGAATACACGGCGGCCGAGATCGAAAAGGCCAAGGCGCGCTTTGCGCAGATGACCGACGAGGACAAGAAAGTCTTGGTACGCAATATGATAGCCGGCCTCCCGGGTTCGGAGGAAAGCTTCACGCTGGACCAGTTCCAGCACGAACTGGACCGCTACAAAGGCATCGATGCCGAGAAACTTCGCAGCCACCTGATTTACTTCCTGAAAGAAATCTGCCCGGTGGCCGACGAGGCGGGTGTGAAGCTGGTCATCCACCCGGACGACCCGCCGTATCCCATCCTGGGCCTGCCGCGCATCATGAGCACCGCCGAAGACTTCCAGAAACTGATCGATGCGGTTCCCAACGCCAGCAACGGCCTGTGCTTCTGCACCGGTTCCCTGGGTGTGCGGGCCGATAACAACCTGGTTGCCATGATGAAACGCTTCGGCGACCGCATCAACTTCGTGCACCTGCGCACCACCAAGCGCGACGCGGAAGGCAACTTCTACGAGGCCTACAACTTCCAGGGCGATGTGGATATCTACGGGGTCATGAAAGCCCTCCTGGAGGTCCAGCAGGAACGCGGATGTTCCATCCCGCTGCGTCCGGACCACGGTCATCAGATGATTGACGACCTCAAGAAAAAGACCAACCCGGGGTACTCCTGTATTGGCCGCCTGCGCGGTTTGGCAGAACTCCGCGGTTTGGAAATCGGTATTGCAAAATCCTTGTTCGAATGAGAAAAGTTTTAATTGCCAGTGCCCTTGCACTGGCTTTTTCCGTTGTTGCCGGAGCCCAGGTGCGCTTCAGCCCCTTGTTTACAGATAATATGGTTCTTCCGCGCGACGCCCAGGTTCCCCTCTGGGGTTGGGCCGATGTCGGTAAGACCGTCAAGGTTACCACTTCCTGGGACGGCAAGACCTACGAGGCCTTGGCCGGACAGGACGGAAAATGGTCCGTAACGGTTGCCACGCCCGGTGCCGGAGGCCCCTACAGCCTGCGGTTCGATACGGGTAAGAAGAAGTACCTCAAGGTGTTGGATAACATCCTTTGTGGCGATGTCTGGCTGTGCAGCGGCCAGTCCAACATGGAGATGCCCGTCCACGGATGGGGGAGTGTATATGGATATGAAGAGGAACTGGCCGAATCCAACCGGTATCCGAACATCCGTCTGCTGAATGTCATCCGTACCTTCAGCACGGAAGAAACCGATACCTTCGAGGCGGAAGCCGGCGGCTGGACGGTTTGCTCGGAAAAGACCCTCCCGCTGTTTTCGGCCTGCGGTTATTTCTTCGGCCGCGCCCTGCATCAGGACCTGAACATCCCCATCGGCCTCATCAATTCCTCCTACGGCGGAACCAACATCGAGGCGTGGATCAGCACGGGTGTGCTGGAAGATCTCGCCAGTGCGAAACAGGCTCTCCACCAGGGCCAGAACGCGGTTTCGGCCGATTCGGTAGAGACCATCAAACGCATCTGGCTGCAACAGATTATCGCAGCCGACCGCGGTATGGACGGCGGGAAGCCCCGCTGGACTGCGACCGACTTTGACGATTCCGGATGGAAAGAGCTGGTGGTCCCCGGTGACGTGAGCCATTTCGAAGGTCTTGGCGGCTGGGATGGCGTGGTGTGGCTGCGCAAAGAGGTGGAGATCCCCGCTGCCTGGGCGGGCAAGCCCCTCACCCTGAACCTGGGTGCCATCGACGATGATGACGACACCTATTTCAATGGCGTCAAGGTGGGTTCTACCGAAGGCTATACCTTCCAGCGTTCCTATCCCGTGCCTGCAAAATGGGTAAAACCCGGCCGTGCGGTGGTGACGGTCCGCCTCATCGACCGGCGCTACAATGCCGGCATCATGGGCGAGCCGGAACGCATCTGCGTGCGCTGTGGGGACGATAAAATCGTCCTGAGCGGCAACTGGAAATACAAGATCGGCAGTTCCTCGGAGGATGCCACCGTCCCGCCCGCAACCAGTTTCCGGGTCGATTTCCCGCACCTCCTGTACAACGCGATGATCCACCCGCTGGTACCGTTCCCCATCAAGGGCGCCATCTGGTATCAGGGCGAAAACAACTCCTACGCGGGCTATATGTACCGCGAAACCATGCCGCTGCTGATCCGTGACTGGCGCGACAGGTGGGGCTATGATTTCCCGTTCTATATGGTGCAGCTGACCAACTTCCGCAAGGCCCAAAGCCGTCCCGGCGAGTATTCCGAATGGTCCGATGTCCGTGAGGCACAGGACCTTACGGCGCGGATTGTGCCGGGTGCCGGCATGGCGGTGATCCTGGATATCGGCGATGCCAAAGATATCCATCCCCGCAACAAGCAGGAAGTGGGGCGGCGGCTGAGCTTGCTGGCCCGCAAATATGCCTATGGCGAAGACGTGGTGGCCGACAGCCCTTCCTACGACGGCTATACCCTCGAAGGAAACACCGTGCGCATCCGCATGAAAAATGTGGGCGGCGGTCTGAAAACATCGGACGGGGCGGCCGTGAAAGGCTTCGAAATTGCCGGCGGAGACCATGTCTTCCATTTCGCGCAGGCCCGCATCGAGGGCGATACCCTTGTGGTCTGGTGCGAGGATGTGAAATACCCCCAGGCGGTACGCTATGCCTGGGCCGATAACCCGGTGTGCAACCTGGTGGGCGGAACCGGCCTGCCGGTGGGCACCTTCCGGAGCGATGTATGGCCCGGACCTACCTTTGGAAAAGTAACTGGATATTGATATGAAAAAATGGATTGTCTTTGCGCTGGCCCTGCTGGCGCTGGTTTCTTGTAAGGAAACGGTCATCACCGTGATGACGTATAACATCTATGGCGCGCGTGGCCTGTACAAGGCCGAGGATTACGACGCCCTGGCCGAAGTAATCAATGCGCAGCAGCCCGATTTCTGCGTGCTGAACGAGGTGGATTCCTGCACCTGGCGTTCGCGCGGAACCCTTAATTATGAGGAACTTGCAAAGCGTACCGGCATGAATGCCGCCTTTGCTCCGGCCTTCTACTTTGACGAGACCTGCCCCTACAATGTGCCCCATGGCGGCGCCTATGGCAATGCCGTCCTGTGCAAACATCCCGTTACCGACCAGCTGCACGTGCTGCTGCCCTGCGATCCGAACCAGGATCCCAAGGGTGGGGAAGTGCGCTCGGCCTGCTTCCTGAAGACGGAAGTGAACGGCTTTGTGTTCTGGATGGGCGGTTCCCATCTGGATTACCGCGAGGATGAGTCCAGCCGGATTTGGCAGGCGAATATCCTGCGGGATTACATTGCCAAAATGGATGGCCACATCTTCTTTGCAGGCGACATGAATGCTGAGCCGGATTCCAAGACCATGGCTACCTTCAGCGAATATATGCAGCTGAACTACCGTGACATGGACCAGAAGACCTGGCCTTCCGACTTTATCAAAGATCCGGACCACCGGGTCTTGATAGACTACATCATGTATCGCAAGCCGGACATGAGAATCAAGTGTCTGAGCTACGAGGTCATCAACAACACAGCTTCTGACCACTGCGCCGTCGTCGCCAAGTTCCGCGTGAAATAACCTGCCACCCCGCCGTAGCGGGTCAGGGCGGCACCGGCGACCCCCGCCTGCCCTGTCACCACGAAGCCCTCGCTTCGCAGGCACCCCCTAGCCGGGGGTGGCATGTCGCCTCATGCCGCCCCGTCCCGCTCCATTCGGGCTGCGTGCCGGGCGGCCCTCCCTTGCGCCCTTCTTGCCGTCCGGGCTGCGTGCCGGGCGGCCGGAGCCGTCTCGCTGCGCTCGACCCCACCGTTCACTCCGTTCGCTTTCGCTCACGTCCGTTCCGGTCCCCCCTCTTACGATGCCGAGGGTGGCACGGGCTCCGGCCATCCCGCCACCTCCGCCCTCGCTTCGCAGGCACCCCCTAGCCGAGGGTGGCATGTCGCCTCATGCCGCCCCGGACTGCTGCTGTGGAATCGTGTGCCGTAAAATGTAACTATCTGATAATGAGTAAGTAATGAAAATAACCCCCTAAATATTATAGGGTTCTTTTCATAATTGATTGGAAATCAGATATTTGCGAAAAACAGTCCTCTGTATCGTCCTGAAAAAAGTTTACCAAAAAAGGTAACTTTTTATGGAATCTAAATGCTACCGGGCGATGCAGCGAGCCCAAGGAAAAATGCTGCGCGAGTACTTCTCCGGAGTACCGGTGGAGAGTCTGTCAAGAAGGTATGGTTACAGTGTCAAGAAAATAAAGACGCTGGCAGCTGACTACAAACAAGGAAAATTTGATATCTTTGACAATCCGTTGAAGCGGAGAATTGCATTATCGATTATGACTCATCAGGAAGAAGTCCAACTTCTCCGAGACAAAATCAAGGCTCTGGAGAATGCACTCAAACTCTCGAATATCAAGGCCGAGGGTTACGAAGTGATGATGGGTATCTTGAAAGACGAGTATGGCATCGACCTGTCAAAAAAAGTCGAGGCCGAACAGTCGAAGAACTCAAAGAACGTCACCCGGAAGTAAGCCTTGATACTCTTTGTGGACTGTTCGGCTTTACCAGGCAGGGCTTCTGGAAGCAAAAACAAGTCACTTACGCAGACGAAATCGACAATACGGCCATCATCAGTGAAGTCAGGCTGATCCGTGAGGGCATGCCCCGTCTTGGTGTACGCAAACTCCAGATTAAGTTGGCCGATCATGGTCATGAGATAGGTCGGGACAAGTTGTTTGACCTTCTACGGGAAAGCGGCCTGTTGGTCCACCGCAAACACTATCGCATAGTCACAACCTACTCGAAGCACTGGATGAAGAAATGGTCGAATCTTATCAAGGAGATCGTGCCGTGTCGTCCTGACGAGGTTTGGGTCAGTGACATAACTTACATCGAGATTGTTCGGGGCTCAAAAAAGACTTTCATGTATCTATCTCTTATCACAGATGCTTATACACATGAAATCGTGGGCTATGCCCTTCATGACACACTGGATACGACAGGCCCTTTGAAGGCGTTGGCCATGGCCCTTTCAAAGTATCCCGAAGGGGTATTAAAGGGACTTATACATCATTCTGACAGGGGATGCCAGTACTGTTGTCAGGAATATGTGAACATGCTCCAACAATATGGTATCCTCGTTAGCATGACGGACAAGGGAGATCCCTACGAGAATGCTATTGCCGAGCGCGTGAACGGGATATTGAAGACAGAATGGTTGTACCACATGAAGCTAACATCACCAGAAATGGCGCGAAATACTATCGATAAGATCGTCTACCTGTACAACAACGAACGTCCTCACGAAAGCATCGGTAATCTGACTCCTGCCGCTGCCAGGTCAACCCTGCTCAAACCCAAGAAGCGTTGGAAGAACTACTGGAGACTCCGGCAACAAGCAGCCGGCGAGGAGAGCCCTTCGGACCAGCTCCCCGCAGCCGACTGCATTGTAGCCGCCGCGCCTGGCCGTTGCGCGGCGGCGGTGCCGGTATGATAAAAATGATGCGAAAATGTTGTATCTTCGCATCATCAATGTAAACCGATATCAGGACATCAATGTCCTAACTACTTATTGTTCAACATCGGTAAACTTATATCAGGACTAGACACTCTATAGCCGGAATTTTTCTTGTTCCATTCCAAGACTAGGGGCTTTTTCCACCAGCCGCCGCAGTTGGCGGGTTCTGCGGCGGCGACCCCTGCCCTGACGGAATTAACTCTGGTTCCGGCAAAGCGGGTGGGCCACATCGGCCGTACTTTCCGGGTTGTCCCAGAGGCAAAAGCCATCGTGATGCTTGGCCGTGAGGATCACTTCCTTGAATCCGTTTTCCGCCGCCATGCTGACCCACTGGGCGGGATCCAGCCCTTCCGGCTGGTAGTTCTCCACGAGGAGCTCCTCGCTCCAGGGCTTGCCTTGGCAGAGGGCGTTCGCGCCGTCCGCCCCCGAGAACGTGGCCTGTCCAAAGTGGTAGAACATAATCAGTTCCTGCCGCTGCCAGTTAACCTGCGCCGGTGTGGGGCAAACGCCAAAAGGCTCGGGTGGGGGACAGGTTCCGCACGAAAACAAGGCGGCCAGCGCTGCGAAAAGGAGAATCCGGTTCATTTGAGGGTCTGATGTGATTACATTTACAAAGATAGCGGATTATTTTTGTTTTATACCGGGAAAAGACTAACTTCGTTGATAGAATGGTGATGTACCATTTACAATTGATAATATAACATGAGAAAACTGACTGTTTGGGGCGTGCTGCTCTTATCCCTTGCTGCAGCCTGTACGAAGGATCCGGGGCCGGAGACGCCGGAAGAACCGAAGAAATATGAGTTGAAGGAACTCGGGCAGATGTCGCTCCGCGAGAAAGTGGGCCAGCTGTTCAACGTGCGGGTCGAGTCGCTCGTCCCGGGCGCGATTGGCAGTGTTACGGGTGGCTCGGACGCTTTGACGGACTTTTTCCGCCAGTATCCCTGCGGGGGTGTTACCCTGTTCGCTGCCAACATCACCTACCCTTATCAGACGAGCGCATTTACCGAGTATCTGCATGGACTGGACAATTATCCGCTGATTTGCGTGGATGAGGAAGGAGGCCGTGTGGCCCGTATCGGAAAGAATCCAAACTTCCCGGTTACCCGGGTGGGTACCATGGCTTCGGTGGGTGCGACCGGCGATCCGCAGAAAGCGAAAGAGGCGGGGAGTACCATCGGCGAATACCTGTTCCGCTATGGCTTTGATATAGACCTGGCACCGGTAAGCGATGTGAATACCAATCCGGATAATGTGGTGATCGGCGACCGGGCGTTCGGCTCCTCGCCCGAACTGGTAGGATCGATGGTAGAGGCCTTCCTGGCCGGGATGAAGGGGCAGAAGGTAGAGGGCTGTCTCAAACATTTTCCGGGTCACGGGGACACGTCGACCGATTCCCACTACGGCTATGCCGAGTCGCTCAAAACGTGGGAGGAACTGTCCGGTTGCGAAATGATTCCTTTCCGGCAGGGAATTGCCGCCGGGGCGAAAATGATCATGACGGCTCACGTCTGCCTGCCGAACGTAACGGGCTCCAGCATCCCTTCTACCTTATCCTCGATGGTCCTGACCGAAATCCTGCGCGGCCGCCTGGCTTACCAGGGAATTATCATTACGGACAGTATGGAAATGGGTGCCATCACCCAGCAGTATTCGAACGAGGAAGCTACGCTGCTCGCCCTGGAGGCGGGCGTAGATATCCTGCTCATGCCGCAGGATTATCCGAAAGCCTTCGAAGCCGTCCTGAAGGCGGTGGAGGACGGACGCATTACGGTCCAGATGATTGATGAACGGGTAAGCCGAGTCCTGGCGCTGAAAAAAGAACTCCTGCTCTCGCGGGGACTACTGAAGCAATAGAAAAGAAAAAACCGTCTGAAGCAAGCCAGACGGTTTTTTAAGTGACGCCTACAGGACTCAAACCTGTAACCTTTTGATCCGTAGTCAAATGCTCTATTCAATTGAGCTAAGGCGCCGGATTGGCTTATGCAGCCAGATTAGTCTTCTTTCTTTCCGGTGAACTTCTTCTCCTTGATGCGGGCTTTCTTACCAGCCAGGTCGCGGAGGTAGAAGATGCGGGCCCTGCGGACTTTACCGACTTTGTTCACCTCGATGGTGTCGATAGCGGGGGACTCGTAAGGGAAAATTCTTTCCACACCGATGCCGCCGGAAACTTTGCGGATGGTAAAGGTCCTGGTGAACGGGGTGCTGCCCTTGATCTGGATCACGACACCTCTGAACTTCTGGAGCCTTTCCTTGTCACCTTCTTTGATACGGAGGGTCACCGTGATGGTGTCACCGGCCTTGAAGGCGGGGTACTGAGCCACTTTCTCGTTGGCGAAAGACTGCTCTACTAATTTAATAAAATCCATTTCTAAATCTACCTATTTGCGCAACTTTACGTCTTATTCCCATCCGGTTGCGTAAGAGGTTGCTTGATTTTGGGACTGCAAATTTAGGCAATCTTTTCTTTTCTGCAAACTTTTTTAGAAAATATTTTTCTCTTTATCGAAAAGGGCCCGGTCGTCGCGGTTCAGGTCGGGTGTGAACGAGCGGCTGTCTTTCATCTTCTCAATGGCTTCGCGCTCGTCCCGGGACAGCTTCCGCGGTATCCAGACAAGGATTTTTACGTACAGGTCGCCGGTTCCGGACCCATAGCCGCTTACCGAAGGAAGTCCCTTCCCGCGCAGTTTGATCACGGTGCCGGATTGCGTACCGGCCTCCAGATGTACCTTATAATTCCCATCCAGGCAGGGGACCGAGATATCGGTACCCAGCATGGCATCGGTCACGGAAATGACGGTGCTGTAGAAGAGGTTGTTGCCGTCGCGTTTGAGGTTGTCGTGCTGGACCTCCTCGATGACCACCAGCAGGTCGCCGTTTACGCCGCCGTGGGGGGCCGCATGGCCTTCGCCGCGTACGGTAAGCTGCATACCGTCTTCCACTCCGGCGGGAATCTTCACCTTCACGGTCTTCTTCCGCCGCACCAGTCCGGTTCCGTTGCAGCTGTGGCAGGGATTGGTGACGATTTTGCCTTCGCCGCCGCACTGCGGGCAGGTGGTATAGGCAATGGTCCGTCCGAAGAGGGAGTTCACCGTCTGCTGGATCTGCCCGGTACCGTTGCAGCGGGGGCAGGTCTTGATGTCGGAAGCATTGCGGGTACCGCGTCCACCGCAGTCGGGGCAGGGTTCGTTCCGCTCGATGGTTACCTCTTTTTCTACCCCGCGGGCGATTTCTTCAAAGGTCAGGCGCACGCGCGTGCGGATGTCGCGGCCGCGATAGACCCGTTGCTGCGAACTGCGGGAACCGCCGCCGAAACCACCGAAGCCGCCAAACCCGCTGAATCCGCCGAAGCCGCCTCCGAAGAGGTCGCGCAGGATATCGTCCAGGTTGCCGAAGCCGCCGCTGAAGTCCGGACCGGCTTGGCCATCCACGCCGGCAAAGCCGAACTGGTCGTATTTGGCCTTCTTGTCCGGATCGCTGAGAACGGAATACGCCTCGGAGGCTTCCTTGAATTTCTCCTCGGCGGTTTTCTTTTCGGCATCGGTGCCATCGACCCATTTGTCCGGATGCCACTTGATGGCCAGTTTCCGGTAGGCCGCTTTTATTTCATCGGCCGAGGCGCCTTTGGCGACGCCCAGGACCTCGTAATAATCTCTTTTCTGTGCCATAACTTACACTCCTACAACTACTTTGGCGTAGCGGATGACCTTGCCGCCCAGTTTGTAACCGGTCTGGACCACGTCGAACACCTTGCCCTTGGCCTCCTCGTCCGGGACGGGGAACTGGGACACGGCTTCGTGCAGGTCGGTATCGAAAGGCTGCCCTTTTGCCTCGATGACTTCCAGCCCCTTGCCTTTGAGGTAAGCAAACAGCTTGTCGTAGATGAGGGTGGTGCCTTCCTTGGCGGCTTCATCGGAAGAGCCGGAGAGCATCTCCATGGCGCGCTCCAGATCGTCCAGCACGGGAAGCATCCCCTTGATGGTGTCCGTGGCGGCGCTGCCCACCAGGGCCAGTTTCTCCTCGGCCGTGCGGCGGCGGAAGGTCTCGAATTCGGCCATCAGACGCATGTAATCGTCTTTTTCCTTGGCCAGCTTCTCCTTCAGTTCAGCCACTTCCTTTTCCAGCGCTTCCAGCTTTTCCTGCGCCTCGTTCTTATCATTCTGCGCCTTTGCGGCGGTCTTTTCTTTCTTTTCTTTTGCCATAACTATACAATCTCATTGCCTTTTAGGCATGAGAGGAAGAAGCAAAATGTCTGCCAAGGGATTTATTCTGCCACTTTGTCAGCCGTGAACGTCCAGGTACCCTGCGCAACCTCGTGCGGAGCGGTCTCTCCCGGGACGAAAACCGTGGCGTGGCAGCCCGCGGGGACGGTCACTTTCACGCGGACGGAAGTGCTGTCGTGGTGCACCTCCGCGCCAACCTTCCCGTAAGGGGATACGGTCTGATACCGCACGTCGCCTACCTTCGCGGCCAGGTACGGGCGGATGAGGATATGCCGGAAGCCGGGTTCTTCCGGGTCGATGTCCACGCCCGCGAGGCATTTGTGGAGCCAGGTAAGGCCGCCGCCGAACATCGGATGGTCGTGCGAGTCGCGTCCGTTCCACTGTTCCCAGGTGGTGGTGGCTCCCTGTTCCAGCCACCAGCCGAAGCTGGGAAAATCGCGCTGGAGGAGGAGGTCGCAGGCCAGGTCATTGAGGCCGTTCCGGGCCAGAACTTCAAACAGATACCGGGTGGCTAACATGCCGGTATTCAGGTGGTTATGATAGGTGTCTTGCAGTTCTGCGCGAAGGGTCTCCACCACGGCGGCGCGCCGCTCTTCCGGCACGCCCATTTCCAGGGCGAAGACGTTGCTGCCGAAGTCTCCGTAGGTGGCATTTACGGGGTCATAGAAACGGCGGTGGAAGGCCGCGGCAGTGCTGTCTGCCAGGGCCTGGAAAACCCGCTCCGTTTCCGGCTCGTTCAGGATACGGGCGCTTCGGGCGGTCCGGTCGGCACAGAGCCAGCAGTAGAAGGTGTGCACCAGGGCGTCGTCCGGCAGGTCAAAAGACGGGGCCCATTCGCCCAGGTTGAGCCAGCGCAGGACCTGGCCGTCACGGGCGCTGCGGCGTTCGGAGAGGGTGGTGCCGTCGCCCCGGTCCCAGGTCTGCAGATAACGGGTATAGGCCGCCATGGCAGGGAAGTTCCGCCGGAGCATCCGCGTATCGCCATATTGCAGATAGAACTCCCAGGGCATCACGCAGATGGCGGCTCCCCAGGCCACGCCACCCCCGCAATACGGCTCCCAGGGCGCTCCATTGGGTACATAGCCCGAAAGTGTGTCCTGCGCCAGGCGGATGTCTTCGATCCATTTCTGATAGAAGGCGGCGGCGTCGAAGCGGGCCATCACCATGTTCATGGCAATCTGGCCGTCGCCGGTGTAGGGGAGTTTCTCGCGGTGCGGGCAGTCGCTGGCCGTGCAGCCGCGCAGGTTGTCTTTCTGGCTCCGCAGCCAGATGGCATCGATTCGGTTCAGCAGTTCTTCCGAGCAGGAGAACGAGGCATTTTCTTCCACCGCGGTACGGACTTCGGCGAAGGAAATCATGTCCGGGGTCAGCCGGTCCACGCCCTGGACGATGGCTTCGCGCGCGGCGTACCACACGAAGCGGGGCTGCCAGGAAACGGGTTTGTCCGAGGCGAACACATAGCGGAGGGTGCCGTTTTTCTCCTCGGCGGGGAAATCCACCCGCAGGGTGTCGCCGGCATGTCCGCGGATGCCTTTGAATACCGGCCAGCCGGCATGCATCGATCCGAAATCCACCCGCCAGCGACCGTCTTCCAGCGGTTCGACGCTAATGGCCGGATGGGGGCCGTAGATGGCTTCGGACGGGCAGTCCATGGCGCGCAAAACGCCGTCCGGGGCCTTTCGGAGCACGGCTTGCTGCCAGGGTTCGTCGGTGCGGCGGGCGTCGAAGGTTTCGCCCAGATAGAGTTCGTTGAAGGTGGTGGCCGAAGGACGCACCTGCCAGTTTTCGTCGGTGCAGAAAACTTCGGTGGAGCCGTCCCGGTAAGTCAGTTCTATCCGGCACAACAGGCGCGGCGTTCCGTAAGGATGCATCTTCTTCAGACCGTGGTCCACGTCAAAGAAACCGCCGCCCAGTACGGCTGTAATGGCATTTTCTCCTTTATGGAGAAGGGGGGCGATGTCATAGCGGTTGTAGAGCACCCGATAGCCGGCGAAATGCGGTTCCAGGCCGATGTATCGTTTGTCCAGCCCCTCGCGGGCCGTGTAGTCGGTGAAGGCGGGGGCCAGGGGAGCCGATACCACCCGGCCGTTTACGGCGAATTCACACCATCCCAGGCCGCAGACCCAGGCGGTGGCGCTTTTCAGGCCGCGCCGGACGGAGAGGGTGCGCTGGAATTCCGGCGCCGGGAAGTGCCCGGCCGTTACGGTGTCATCCTGCCACGGAGCGCCAATCCAGCGGGCCTCGCCCCAACGGGCGGGGGCCATCAGCCCGGAAAACCATCGGCCGCGGATGCGACGCGAGGCTTTTCCCCGCTGGTCCCAAACCCGGACGCGCCAGAAATACTGGCCCCCGGGCTGGAGAGGTTCTCCTTGATATTCAATGAGATGCGACTCTCCTGAAAGTACTTTCCCGCTGTCCCATACGCGGTGGCGGAAACGCCGGTCGGTGGCAACCTGGATCTGGTAGGCGCTCTGGCTCACGCCGCTTCCGCGCCGGACTTCGTTCACCCACGACAGACGCGGCTGTGCTTCATCGGTGACGGGTTCGGTCATGTATTCGACCCGCAGGTCGGAAGGCCTGAGGAGGGCGGCGGCCAGGGCCGCGAGGAGCCAGGTGCCGGTCATGGCCTATTGCTGGGCCAGGCGTTTCTCGCTGGGGATGAGCAGGGCGCAGAGGACCACGCCAATCAAGGCGCCCACGGCTACGGCAAGCATGGCGGCATCCCAGGAATCGGTGGCCTGCTTGATGCTGCTCACCACAATCTTGGAGCAGATGGCATCACCCACCAGGTAACCGAACAGGCCCACAAAGCCCGCAGCGGTGCCGGCGGCGTTCCGGGGCACCAGGTTCAGGGCCTGGACACCCGTCAGGGCCACGGGACCGTAAATGAAGAAGCCAATCAGGCACAGGGCTACATAGACCAGCACTTTCTGCGTGGAAGGAGAGCAGGGGAGAATGCCCGCGCCCACCATCCAGTACAGCAGGACGCCGATGGCGCAGAGGAACATGCAGATGACGTTCATCGGGGCGCAGCGGCCCTTGAAAATCTTGGAGGTGGCCCAGCCGCAGGCAATCGTACCCACGGCGCCCACGATGTTGTGAACGGAGAAGGCAACCTTGCTTTCCGCGGCGGTCATGATTTCCTTGGCCTGCAGGTAGGTAGGCGCCCAGTCACCGATTCCGTACCGGACCATGTAGACGGCCACGTTGGAAATGGCCACAACCCATAAGAGTTTGTTTCTCAGCACATAATCCACGAAGAGAACCTTGAAGGGGAGTTTCTCTCCGGCCTGTCCCTTGGACTTGATGCCGCTGTGGTCGTTCCGCCAGTCGGATACGGACGGAAGGCCGCAGGATTCGGGCGTATCGCGGATGGCCCACCAGCAGAAAACGGCAATGGCAAGGGCGACCACGGCCGGAAAGACGAAGTTGCCTTTCCAGGTCTGTATAACGCCCAAATCCGCCGCCAGCGCTACGCCGGCAATGGCCAGGAAGCCCAGGGAGAAGGAACCGATGGTATGGGATACGTTCCAGATGCTCATCTTGAAACTGCGCTCGTTCTGGCTGAACCAGTGCGCCATGATGCGTCCGCACGGAGGCCAGCCAAAGCCGCTGAGCCAGCCGACAATGAGCATCAGCACAAAGATGACGGCGGTGTTGAGGGCGGTATTGGTGCCGAAGGGAATGAGCCCCACGCTCATCATCACCAGAGCCGACAGAATCAGGCCCACCACCAGGAATTTCCGGGCGTCGGAACGGTCGGAAACGCTGCCCATCACGAATTTGCTGAAGGCATAGGCGATGGAAACAGCCGACATGGCCAGACCTACCTTCGCGGCATCCAGGATGCCGTCTGCAATCATGTCAGGAGCAGCGAGGGAGAGGTTCTTGCGGACCAGATAATACGCGGCGTAACCGAGGAAAGCACCCAGGAACACCTTTAAGCGCATGGATTTATACTCTTTGTCAACTTTTTCCGCCGGAAGCGGTGCTTTCGGCTGGGGAGGATTCAGGAAACGTGCCATTCTACTACTTTTTATTTGCAGATACAAATCTACTACTTTTTTGCATAAAACGATTGAAATTTCGAGAATAGTGAGTAACTTTACATTTTAAATAAATAGTAATAAGGTATTACCATTCGATAATAAAGAATGAAATATATGAAGAAATTTTTGTCTTTCAATGCTTTATCCGCCTTGTTGCTGGCGGCTGGCATCCTGATGATCGGCTGTGGCGGTTCCGGAACCGAAGGTCCGGATCAGCCGGAAGTGAAGGTGGTGGCGACGAATGTGAGTGTCCCTGCTTCTGCCGAGGTGACGGCAGGGGAGAACTTGACCTTCACCCTGCGCGGCAAGACCAATTTCTCGGCTGATGACCAGGTTATCCTGCGGTCGGTATCGAATACGGATTATCCCTGTACGATGGTTTCGTTCAATGACGGTACCTCCATGGTGGTCCGCCTGCCGGAGAATATCGTGAGCGGCTCTTATAAGGTATATGTCAAGCACGGTGGCCAGAACTACTACGTGAGCCAGTTCAACCTGACCATCCTGAAACCGCTGGTTATCGAGCCGGCCAATGGCGTGAACATCTACGGTATCGTCCAGTGCGACGGGAAAGGTGTTCCGAACGTGCTCGTTTCGGACGGTTCGGATATCGTGAAGACCGACGAGAACGGTATCTATCAGATTAAGTCGCAGAAGCAGTGGAAATATGTGTTCGTGATCGTTCCGTCAGGATACGAAGTGCCTTCGGACGGCATTCTGCCGGAATTCCATTCGGCCCTTTCGCAGCCGGCTGAAGTGGCAGAACGCAAAGACTTTGAACTTGTTAAGGTAGATAACGATAATTTTACTCTCTTTGTCCTGGGCGACATGCACCTGGCCAACCGGACAGATGATATCGCGCAGTTGAAGAGTTTTTCCACGACCCTGAACGCCTCTCTCGCTGCCGCACCCGGCAAACGCTATTGCCTGACGCTGGGAGACATGACATGGGATTTGTATTGGGATAAGTATCAGTTCCCGGATTATCTGAAGACCGTGAATGAACTCTTTAAGAATATCCTTTTCTTCCATACGATGGGTAACCATGATAATGATATGAATAAGGTGGGAGATTTCAACAAATCTTTTGAATATACCCGCGATATCGCTCCCACATTTTATTCGTTCAACCTGGGCAAGATCCATTTTATTGTTCTGGATAATATCGACTACAACGATGTCGGTACGGGCTCTGGTAATCGTAAATATTATGTGTTGGATTACACGGCTGAACAGATGGAGTGGCTCAGGAAAGACCTTGCCTTCGTTCCCAAGAATACCCCGGTGTTCATCACCTCGCACGCTCCCGTTTCGCGTCCGAACGGCTCCGCTACGTTCAATGACGAATACATGAGCGGCGCCAATTCCGCCGGCGAGGCCAACATGGCTGATTTTATCAATGCGGTTAAGGATTACAACGTTCATTTTTTGAGCGGACATACCCACAACATCTTCCATCGCAAGCACAGCGCCAAGTTCTCTGAGCACAATGAAGGTGCGGTCTGCGCTTCCTGGTGGTGGTCCGGTCATCTGACTCCGGGCATTCACGTTTCGCAGGACGGTGCTCCGGGCGGATATGGCGTCTGGGAGTTCACGGGGAAGGACTTCAAGTATTCCTTCCGCGCGGCTGGTCATGACGAGAATTACCAGTTCCGTGCTTATGATATGAATAAGGTACAGGAGGTCGTGGCTGCGGCTCCGGGCGCGAAAAGCAAGTATTTCACCAACTATGCCGCCGCGATAGCTGCTTACCCGGCCAATACCATTCTGGTGAATGTTTGGGATTGGGACGCTGATTGGAAGGTGAGTATTTCGGAAGGAGGGCAGGAATTGACCGTTACCAAGGATTATGCTTATGATCCGGTACATATCATGGCCCTGACTTCGGAACGGTTGAAAAGCAATCCTTCTGATGAACCGAGTTTCCTGACAACCTTGTGGCCCCATTTCTTCAAGGCGAAAGCCTCGAGCCCTTCTTCGACGGTTACGATTAAGGTTACCGATCGCAATGGAAAGACGTATACGGAAACGATGAAGCGTCCAAAAGCCTTCGACTTGGGTGCTTATAAGAACAATTGATAATTCTTTATTTATTTTTTTTATTTAATTAACTAACTAACTAACCAGCAAAGCATTATGAGATTCATGAAAACCATTGCTGTTACGTTGCTCCTGTTTCTGACAGGCATGAGCCTGGCAGCGCAGACACGGACAGTATCCGGAAAGGTCATCGATGCTTCGGGACAGCCTGTTCCCGGTGTCGGGGTGGTCTTGGATGGTACCACCAACGGCACGATGACCGCTGCGGATGGATCCTGGTCCCTCCGTATCCCGTCCGGCGAAGCCGTCCTGAATTTCTCCAGCCTCGGTTACGTGACACAAAGTGTCAAGGTCGGCCTTGGCCAAAGTACGGTGAACATTACGATGGAGGAGGATAATATGGTCCTGGAGGAGACCATCGTGGTGGGTTACGGTACTCAGAAAAAAGTGAATTTGACCGGCGCGGTTACGGCTGTCGAGTCGAAGGAACTTGAAAACCGTGCATCGCACAACCTGACCAATATGTTGCAGGGCCAGGTTCCCGGTCTGAATATCACAACGTCCAAGGGACAGCCTGGTGCGGCCGGATCGTTGAACATCCGTGGTTATACGTCCATCAATGGTGGTGACCCGCTTGTGCTCGTCGATGGTGTTGAGAGTGATATGAGTATGGTCAATCCCAATGATGTGGAGAGCATCTCGGTCATCAAAGATGCATCTGCTGCGGCTGTTTACGGTACCCGTGGCGCATGGGGTGTTATTCTCATTACGACCAAATCCGGTAAGGACGAAGAAGGGAATGCGGTTGTGACGTATAGCGGTCGTATGGGCTGGGAACGGCCTACAACTTCTACGGATTACGAAACCCGGGGTTATTGGTCTGTCTATACCATCAATAAATTCTGGGCATCAACCGGTACGGGCCAGTACTTGAAGTATAATGACCACGACATGCAGCAATTGCTGCTTCGTGTCAATGATACCACGGAGAATCCTGAGCGCCCCTGGGTGGTCCGAGAAACCCGAAATGGGAAAGATCAGTGGCTGTATTACGGAAATAATGACTGGTGGCATATGTTGTTTAACGACAGCCATCCGGTCCAGCAACACAGCCTCACGGTGCGCGGTGGTAGCAAGAGGGTCCGTTATTTCCTTTCCGGTGCCTTTGACCGGCAGACCGGTATCATCAAGGAACGTCCTGATGTGTTTACGAAATACAATCTTCGCTCCAAGGTTGAGTTTGATGTGAACAAATACATCAAGATGAGCAACAACACCTCCTTCTACCATTCCGTTTATGACTATCCCGGTGTGGCCGGCGAGGTGGAGAATGCCATTGCTTACAGTGCTGCTCACGCTTTGCCGATTTTCCCGCAGAAGAATCCTGACGGCTCTTGGGTGTATGCTTCCGATTTGTTTAATGGCAGCTACAACGTGGCCAATGGCCGTCACATCATGTTTGGTGAGGATAAGAACGTGAATCTGGAGCGTAAGATGAGCTTCATGAATACGACGGAAATCAAGATTACTCCGGTGAAGCCGTTTACGTTGACTGCCAATTTTACCTATCACCTGCGTTTGAACCGTGATACCAACCGGGGAACTAATTTACCTTATCGGAAGTATCCGGATGAGCCGATGCTGGCTTACACGACCGGCGCCGGCTTGGATTATATGCAGGAAGACACCAATACGTATAATCATTATGCGGCCAACGTGTTTGGCACGTATGAGGATACGTTCGGTGACGCCCATCATTTGACTGTTGTCGCCGGTTACAACTACGAGTTGTACAACCGCAATTACGTGATGGCGTATGGCGAGAATCTGGTTACGGAAGATTTGAGTAACCTTCGCCTGATCGGTACGAATGCTGACGGAAACCGCATTACGAATGTGGATGGCCTTTGGTGGGAATGGATTACGCAAGGTATTTTTGCCCGCTTGAATTACGACTACAAGGGCCGTTACTTATTTGAGATCTCCAGCCGTTACGATGGATCATCCCGTTTTATGGAAGGTCATCGCTGGAGCATGCTCCCTTCCGGTTCCGTGGGTTGGCGTATTTCTGAGGAGCCGTTCTTCAAGCCGCTTCGTTCTTGGGTGGATAACTTGAAAATCCGTGCCTCTTATGGTACGTTGGGCAATACACTTATCAAGAACGCCAATAACAATTATTACCCTTATCTCCGTACGCTCAGTACCCATTCTTTCGCCGGGTTTAATTTTGGCGAAGGCGGTACAACGGCTACGTATTCTTCTCTTTCTGCTCCGAATGCTTCCGATATGACTTGGGAGAAGGCAATCCAGTATAACCTTGGTTTGGATCTGTCTATGTTCCGCGGCCGTTTGGATTTCACCGGAGAAGTGTACATCCGCGATACCAAGGATATGCTTACATCCGGCAAGGCGCTTCCGTCTGTCTATGGCGCTGATGAGCCCAAGCAAAATGCGGCTGACCTGAGGACAAAGGGTTATGAATTGTCGCTTGGCTGGAGAGATACCTTTAAACTCTTTGGCCGTCCTTTCGGATATCAGGTCAAGGGAACCCTTAGTGATTACCGCTCTTTCATTACAAAATTCGATAACCCGGACAAGGTCCTGAATGATTATTATGAGGGTCAGCGGATCGGAGAAATCTGGGGCTTTGTGACCGACAAGCTCTTTGAGAGCGATGAGGAAGCTCTTGAGTACACCTCCCAGATCGATATGAGTTATATCAACAAGCGTATGAATGGTGGTTGGCTCGGTGGCGATGTCCGTTATATCGATTTGGATGGAGATAACAAGATTGGCATCGGTACCAATACCGTGGATAATCCCGGTGACCGCAAAATCATCGGAAACAGCCTGCCCAGCCTGTCCTATGGCTTGAACTTCGGGTTTGATTACATGGGTCTGGATGTGTCGGTATTCTTCCAGGGTACGGGTAATCATTACTGGTATCCTTCCGAGTATTCCTTCGCATTCTGGGGCCCGTTCTCTCAGCCGATGACCTCATATCTTCCCAAAGACTTCCTCAACGATGTCTGGGACTATGATAACACGGACGCCTATTTCCCCCGTGCCCGTGGTTATGCGGCTTATACCAGTGGTGCGGAGTTGTATTATAGCAATACCCGTTATTTGCAGAATCTCCGCTATCTCCGCTTGAAGAACCTGACGATTGGTTATACCCTTCCTGCTGGGATTTCCCGGAAGATCGGCCTGAAGAAGGCCCGGATTTATTTCTCCGGAGAGAACCTTGCATATTGGTCTCCATTCAAGGAACATAGCCAGTATATTGATCCGGAAGGCGCCTTTGACAAGAGTCTGGGCAGTTCATATAACAGAATGTTCTATCCTTGGCAGAAGACTTATATGTTTGGCTTGGATATTACATTCGGAGGATCCAACAAGACCTCTTCCCTGGGAGATGCCGTGAAGATGGTGCCCGAGGTCCGGGAAGTGGTTCGTGAGGTGATCAAGGAAAAGATTGTTGAGAAACCGGTCGAGAAAATTGTGGAAGTTGAGAAAGTGGTCGAAAAGCCCGTTTCTACGTTGAAAGGTGAGTTCGAGGATGACCTCTTCTTCGTAATCGGTAAATCCGATCTCCGTCCTGACGAGGCTTTCAAACTGGGCCGCATCTGCCGGATCCTGGAGGAGAATCCCAATGCTAAAATTGCTATTACGGGGTATGCGGATTCTGCTACCGGTACGGCTGGAAAGAATCTCTCGCTCTCTCAACAGCGCGCCAAGGTGGTTGCCGATATGCTACAGAAAGCCGGTATTTCCGCCGACCGCATCACTTCTGTCGCCAATGGTTCGGACAAAGATGCCTCTGCATCGCCTGAATCCAACCGTGTGGCCGTTTGCATTATCAAATAATGGAGGAACGGAATATGAAAAAAATTGTATATGTTTTTGCGGCTGCCTTGATGACGCTGGCCTCCTGCGATAAATGGCTGAATACCTCTCCCCAGTCTGAATTGACCGAGGATATCGCTTTCCGCACGCGTACCGACTTGCAGCTATTTACTAATCCGCTCTATAACAACCTGCTTGATAAGGAGGTATATGGTGAACAGAGCGATTTGCAGTTGGTTGAGAAACCGTCTGCTTTGATGCAGGGCGGTTCATATCGTACGACACCTGCTACGGGAGGTGGATGGTCCTGGGGAAATCTCCGCCGGATCAATACCTGTCTGGACAATATGGACAAGTGCTCGGATGCTGCTGCGGTTGAAGAATACACCGCTTTATGCAAATTCTGGCGTGCTTTCTTCTATTTCGATAAAATAAAGAGATTTGGTGATGTCCCGTGGGTCGAACATGAATTGGGTTCCGCAGATGAAACGCTCTATAATCCCCGTGATACCCGGGAAGTGGTGATGAGCCATATGATAGAGGATATCAACTATGCGATTGATCATCTGCCGGCCTCGTATTCCAGCGGCTCCTATTATCGTGTGACGAAGTGGGCTGCCATGGCTCTCAAATCTCGTTTCTGTCTTTTCGAAGGTACCTTCCGCAAATATCACGGACTTACTTTTGAGGGAAACGACGCAGACTTTTATCTGCGTGAAGCGGTTTCCGCTGCCAATCTCCTGATGACGGAGAGCCCGTTCTCCTTGTTTACTACCGGCAAACCGAATGAGGATTACGTCAATCTGTTTGCTGCTTACGATGCCAATCGTAAAGAGTATATCATGGCAATCAAGTTTGATGCCGGTATGCAGATATTCCATAATGGTACTGCTTATGCAACCATGACATCGCAGGGTCGTCCCGGTATGACCAAGAAAATGGTAGATACCTATCTTATGAAAGATGGTACTCGTTTCACGGATAAACCGGGCTGGGAAATCATGGAGTTCAAGGATGAGGTCGCCGATCGTGATCCCCGTCTTGGCCAGACTGTCCGTTTGCCTGGTTACAAGCGAGTTAACGGAAAGAATGTCGTAGGCGTGGATTTCTACGGCGGTGTTACTGGTTTTCAGTATCACAAATTCGTCATGCCGGAGGATAATGCCTCGTCTGACCGTCTGGATAAGTCTTATAATGACCTTCCGGTGTATCGGATGGGTGAAGTCTATCTGAATTATGCAGAGGCTATGGCGGAACTGGGTACCTTGACGCAAGCGGATCTTGACAAATCTGTGAATCTGCTGCGTAAACGCGTAGGAATGCCTGATTTGAAACTGGCTGATGCCAACTCCAAACCGGATTGGTACCTTGCTTCTGCCGAGTACGGTTTTCCTAATGTCTCCGGTTCCAATAAAGGTGTTATCTTGGAGATCCGTCGTGAGCGTATGGTCGAATTGGCTCAGGAGAGTTTCCGGTGGGCTGACCTGGATCGCTGGAAAGCTGGCAAGTGTATTGAGCAGGTTTTCCATGGTCCTTATTTCCCGGGGACCGGCGAGTATGATTTGGATGGAGACGGACAATTGGATCTGTGTATCTATTCCGGCAACAAGCCCTCCAGCAAGGCGACCTATATCATGCAATTGGATAAGGAGATATTCCTGAGCGAAGGCACCAAGGGATATTACGAGCCCTATCATTCCTGGGCCCATCAATTTGATGAAGCCCGTGACTACTATTTCCCGATTCCCCTTAATGACATTACGCTCAACAATAATCTCACCCAGAATCCGGGTTGGGATGATATTGATCGTAATGGTTCTTCATCCAATTAAACAGAAGAGGATATGAAAAAGATATTATTCGCATTGATTGCGGTTTCCTTCTTATTTGTTTCCTGTAAGAAGGAAAGTGACACGCGGGCCCGTGCTGTCCTTACGGATGTCTCCTTCGTGGAGTTCCCCGCTACGGGTGCTGCCGAACAGACAATCCAGGTCTTCTCTGATGCCGATTGGGTATCGGAGGCCCCTGAATGGATTACTGTTACCCCTTCCACAGGTACCGGATCTATGACAGTTACGGTATCGGCTATGGACAATATGGCCTCTGATGGAAAGGTCGACAGCCCTCGTAAGGGAACCCTTATATTTAAGGGCGCGACCTTGATAAGTACGGTTGAACTTCCTGTTACGCAAGCAGGTGATAAGTATCGCGGTCTGACGGTCTCGTCGGTAAGTGATGTGGCCAAAAAGGCTGATGGTGAATTTGTTGCCTTGGCTTCATCCCAGGTTGTTGCTGTTAATGGTAATGCTTATATCCTTTCTGACGGGACAACCCGGATTTATGTTACCGGTGACGGCGTTAAGTCCGGCGATCAGGTAACATTGAATGGCGAGAAAGAGACCCACAATGGCGTCCCTGCCATCAAGACGGTCGAGAACTTGTCCGTATCGGCTACTGCAGCCCCCGTCCATCCGACCGCAGTGGATATTACGGAGACGCTTGCGTCTTACACTTCTACTTCGGTGGAATATGTAACGATTACCGGAGTAGTTACGCCTTCCGGCAAAAACGCCCAGCTTAAATTTGAAGATGTGAACGTGGCTGCCCAGTTGGTTGATCCCGGTGATGAATTGTTGGCTTTGGAAGGCCATGAAGTAGTCGTGAATGGTTACTTTATCGGCAAGAGCAGTAATACTTTGGTAGACATCATGGTCGCTTCTTATGAGGATAAGGGCATCAAGAGCAATGTTCTTTTCCAGGATGATTTCGAGTGGCTTGAGCCGTGGTCTGCCGCAGCCGGAGCCGGCAATGATGTAGGTGAGAATGTAGCCAACACAGATGCCGCTCCTAATATCTTCGGTACTGCAGAACTGTCTGGTATTGTGAATGAGTTGGTGAAACGAGGTTATGGCTATGTATGGGGCTGGAAGGGACAGGATTGGTCTGATGGTACGCCGGATAACGGTAATAATCGGACCTTGTACCTGCAGCGTAACTACCTCAAGTTCGGCAAGACATCGTACAGCTCTGGTCTTATTCTTCCTGCACTTGACAAGATTACCGGAACGATGGATATTGATGTTCTCTTTGACTGGTGCTTCTCCATGACCGGCGCCAATAAGCCGGATGTGATGACGTTGACCTTGACCCTTACTGGTGGTGGTACCTTTGAGTCTACCGGCAAAGAGACCAGCGATGAAATCAAGTCTGGCCAGCCTACGGATGGTGATTTGACCAAATTGGAGTGGCAGCACCCGCAAATCCGAATTAAGGGAGCAACGTCACAGACTCGCATTACCATCCGTCCTACCAATAGTGATCCGATGGTTACGAATCCTTCGCGCAAGCAGAACCGGTGGTATCTGGATAACATCAAGGTCGTCCCGGCCGAGGGCCAGGGCGGCGGAGGTGGCGGTGATGCCGGCGCAGCCGTCCTGCCGGTGGAATGGACCATCCAGGTCGAAAACCATAACTATGCGAGCACTTGGCCGTTGGCCAATGGCAATGCAACCGAAGAAGGCGTTTCCGGTTACATCGCTTCTACAACCGGTACCGGTACCATCTGGTACAACAACGAAGCGGGAAACACGGCCGATAAAGCCAGTGGTAAGAAGAAGACCAAACTGGATGTTAATGCCCTTGATCCGCGTGTGACGGGTGCCTGGCCGGGTGACTATTGCCAGTTTAAGGTTCCGGGCAGCGTGGAGGCCGGCAAGAAGGTGCGCATCACCTTCGAGACCCGTACTTCCGCTACCAACCCGAAGTACTGGAAGTTGATCTACCAGGATGGACAGGATTGGAAAGCCGCCTGCGAGGTAAAGAAAGAGAAGGTCGAAGGTGCGGATGTGGAATACACGCATGCCATGAATGCCGACGGCTCCACCAACATCCAGGTGGATGCTACCGTGACCTATGCCTCCAAGACGGATAACATCATCTTCCGCTTTGTCTGTCAGAGCGCCATGGGTGCCGGTGGAGAGATGCTGACGGCCCCGAACGGCGGTACCTGGCGTCTGGCTGTAACCGATGCAACCAAGACGGATTGGCAGCCCCGTATCCAGTGGGGACAGTAAGTCTTACGGCTTTTATTCGAATCGAGGCCGGTCCCGTTTCGGGGCCGGCCTCTTTTTTTATGCGCGTTCGGAAAGTTCCAGCCAGCGGAGTTCCTTTTCATCCAGCAGGGAGGAGACTTCGCCGTAACGGAGGGTGGCGGCCTGGAGGGCGTCGTAGGGGAGGGCGCCGCTGTTCATCTGCTCTTCCAGGCTGGTTTTTTCGGCGGTCAGCGCCTGGATTTCTCCTTCCAGGGCCTCGAACTCGCGTTTTTCATTGAAAGACAGTTTCTTGCGGGCGGGTGCCGGGCTCTCTTTCACGGGCGCCTTGGGCTCGGCCTTCGTCTCCGCCGCCTTCTGGGCTTTCTGCTGGGCCTCGTATTCTTTCAGGAAGGTCCGGTATTCGGAATATTTCCCAATGAAATCTTTTACCACACCGTTGCCGCAGAAGACAAAGAGGTGGTCTACCAGGCGGTCCAGGAAGTGGCGGTCGTGCGAAACAATGATGAGAGACCCTTTGTACTCCAGCAGATACTCCTCCAGCACGTTCAGCGTCACGATATCCAAATCGTTCGTGGGCTCGTCCAGGATGAGCAGGTTGGGGTTTTTCATCAGGATGGTCAGCAGGTAGAGCCGGCGTTTCTCGCCGCCGGAAAGCTGCCGGACCCGCGTATTCAGCATATCGTGCGTAAACAGGAACTGTCCCAGCAGGCAGGTATCGTTCACCGTCTCCAATACGGTCTGATCCTCATCGAACCGCATCCCTTCCTGGCGGTAGTAGCCGATCTGGAGGGATTCTCCGCGGTCGATGACACCGGTCAGCTCGCCCGGATCGTCCGGATCCATCCGACCGGTGAGCAGGTTGAGGAAGGTCGTCTTGCCGGCCCCGTTTCCACCGACGATGCCCACCTTCTCGTATCGCTGGAAATTGTAGGTGAACCGGTCCAGATAGCACTGCCCGCCGTAGTAGAAACTGACCTCGCGGCAATTGATGATTTTCGTGCCTAGACGCGCGCCGGTGCCCATTTCCGCCAGGCTCACCTGCGTGGTGCGATACACCTGTTCCGAGCGTTCCTTCAGCTCCAGGAAGGCATTCTTGCGGTATTTCGCCTTGCCCGTCCGGGCGCAGGGAGAAGCGTGGATCCATTCCAGCTCGCGCCGGAGGATATTGTTGATTTTCGCGGTCTCCGCATTGTAATTGTCGAGGCGTTCCTGCCGCTTTTCCAGGTAGTTCTCGTAATCCCCACGATAGGTGTAGATGGCCCCGTGGTCCATTTCCATCACGATGTTGCACACGCGATCCAGGAAATACCGGTCGTGGGTAACCATCAGCAGGGTGCAGCGGGAACGACTCAGATACCCCTCCAGGAACTCGATGGCGTCGATGTCCAGGTGGTTGGTGGGCTCGTCCATGATCAGGAAATCGGCCTCGCTGGCCAGCAGCCGCGTCAGCGCCACCCGTTTCACCTCGCCGCCCGAAAGCTCCTTCATCCGTTTGCCGAAATCGCCCAGGTGGAAACTCGTCAGCAGCTGGCGGACCCGCAATTCATAGGCGGCTCGGCCTTCCTCGTCCAGCGAAGCGGTCCATTCCGTAGAATCCCGCAGCACCTGGTCCAGCACGCAGGCCTCCGGGTCGAAGGCATACTCCTGCTCCAGGAAGGCAATGCGGATGTCCTTGAGAAAGAGGATCTTACCGCCCGAATCAGACTTGTCCTTCCCGGCCAGAATCCGCATCAGGCTGGTCTTCCCGGTCCCGTTCGGGGCGATGAGGGCAATCTTATCGCCCTCGTTTACATGGAAACTGATGTGGTCGAAGAGTACCTTCGGCCCATAGCTTTTGGAGATATTTTCAATCTGGAGATAGGAGGCCATCTAGCGGAACAGCTTATCGACCTCTTTCACAGCGCTCGGCAGGGCGAAAACGGCCACATGGTCGTAGGCCTCGATCTGCGTATCACCCACAGCGATAAGGCCTTCGGTCCCGCGGATCACACCGCCAATCACCGCATCCTTCGGGAAAGAAATCTCCCGCAGGGGAGCCTTGGTAATGGCGCTGCCCGGGGCGGCGGTATATTCCAGCACCTCGGCTTCGGTCCCGCTCATGTAACGCACCATGCGGGCCTTCCCGCTTAGGGTGAACTTGAAGATCCGTCCCGCGGTAATGAGCTTCCGGTTGATGACCGCATCCACGCCCATTTCCTCTGCCAGGCTGATGTATTCGATGTTTTCCACGTCGGCGATGGTCCGGCTGACCCCGAATTTCTTGGCAACCACGCAGGCCAGCACGTTCGCCTCGTCATTCTTCGTCAGCGCCAGGAAGGCGTCGTAATCCTTGATGCCCTCTTCCAGCAGCATATCGGAATTCCGGCCGTCCCCATTCACGATGATCACCTTGTCGTCCAGCCGCTCGGAAAGTTCCAGGCAGCGGTCGCGGTCGGCCTCGATAATCTTGATATCGTCGATCTGTTTCGATAGCTTGCGCGCCACCATCTCCCCGATGGGGGTGCCGCCCAGAATCATCACCCGTCCGATCTCTATGTTGCTCTTTCCCAGGAACTTCATCAGCGCCTGGATGCCCTCGCGATGGGAGATGATGAACACCAGGTCGTGGTAGCGGAACTTATAGTCGAATTTCGGGATGATCGTCTGGTTGTTGTGCGACACGGCAATCACGCGGAACTGGACGGTCTCGGACGATGCCGAAGCTGCGAATTCCGAAAGGCGCATGTCGATGAGAGGGGAGTCCTCCTCCAGTTTGAACACGGCGATCTGCAGTTTCCCGCGCCCGAAATCCATGGATTCCGCAGTGGCGGTATGCTTCAGCTGGTCCACGATTTCATCGGACGAAAGCTTCTCCGGATAGAAGAGTAGTTCAATGCCCATCTGCTTGAAGATGAGCTTGTTATCGGAGAGGAGATATTCTTCGTCATCCACCCGGGCGGTCACCTTTTTCGCCCCCAGGTTCTTGGCCAGCAGGGCGCAGATCAGGTTCACATCCTGGGGAACGAAAGGCATCACCGAGATGAAAAGGTCCGTCTGCGGTACGCCGGCTTCCTTGAGCACCCGGATAGAGGAAGGATCGCCATGGACGGTGGCCACATCGGCCAGGGTGGCCAGATGGGTCAGACGGTCGCTGTCACTGTCGATGACGGTGATGTCATTGGCTTCGTGACTCAGCATTTTCGCAAGGTGGGAACCGATCTCGCCTGCGCCTACGATGACGATTTTCATACTGCTCTTGCTTTAAAGCGAATGCACAAAGTTAAAAGTTTTTTTGGTATTTACCACAGCCATGGGGATAATCCAGCGGTCGGTACTGGGCCAGACCGGCCGGGAATAGCGGGCGGTGCAGGGGATGAGGGTATGCCCGTCCTGCCCCTTCAGGCGCCGGAAATCGCGGTGCGCGCGCCAGACGGCAGCCAGGTTGCGCCATTGTCCCGTAAACAGGTAAACCGCGGCGGAAAGGCCGTCCAGGACCATCCGCGTCAGGAGGCGGCCCCGTTTGGGGAGGTTGTTGTGCAGCATCAGCAGGTTGTTGCGGTAGTTGAGGTAGAGTTTTCGGGGCGATGTCGGGGGGAGCGTCCCGCCGCCGATGTGCCATACGGTCGATGCCGGCACCACCGCCACGTGGTATCCCGCCCGCTGCATCCGCCAGCAAAGGTCGATTTCTTCCATGTGCGCGAAGAACCGCTCGTCCAGCCCGCCCAGTTCCCGGTAGAGGGCCGATCGCACCAGCAGGCAGGCGCCGCTGGCCCAGAACACCGCTCGCGGGCTATCGTACTGCCCGTAATCGCGCTCCAGTTTTTTGAGCACCCGTCCGCGGCAGAAAGGGTAACCGTACCGGTCGATAAAGCCGCCCGCTGCGCCGGCGTATTCGAAGCTGTCCCGCTCCTGCCAGGCGTGCAGTTTGGGAGCGCAGGCTCCGCAGTCCGGATGGGCGTCCATGTACGCCAGCAGCGGTTCCAGCCACCCGGAGGGGGGAACCTCGATGTCCGAATTGATGAGCAGGAAGTATTCGTACAGGTCTTCCAGGGCCAAGAAAGCGCGGTTGTAACCGCCGGTGAAGCCGTAATTCCGGTCCAGGGCGATGACGCGAACCTGCGGGAATTGCGATGCCATCAGCCGCAGCGAGCCGTCCGTGGATGCATTGTCGGCCACGATGACTTCGCAGCCTTCCGGCATCGATGCAACCAGTCCCGGAAGGAATCTCCGCAGAAATCCCTCCGTGTTCCAGTTCAATATGACCACCGCAGCCTTTTGCATGGGAGCGCCGCTATCTGGTATGCTTCTTGTATATTTTTTTCAAATATAGTAAAAATACTTTGTTTTTGAAGTTATCCTGTAAACCCGATTGCTTATGTTTCTCCGTCATTTCCTGATGATGGCGGCAGCCGCAGCGCTCCCTGCCTTCTTTTCCGCCGGTGCCGTTCAGAAGCCCGTCGATGTCCCGGAAGCGTTGAAGGTTACGGAATTCGTCCTTTCCAATGGATGTAAGGTATATGTGAATGAAGACCATTCCCAGCCTTCCGTTTATGGTGCCGTGGTTGTGAAAGCCGGCTCCAACGATTGTCCGGACACGGGCATCGCCCACTATTTCGAGCATATGATGTTCAAGGGGACCTCCCGGATCGGTACAACCGACTATGCTGCCGAGAAGGTGTACCTGGATTCGATTGCAGTGGCCTACGACCGCCTGGCCCTGACTACCGGCGAGACGGAGCGGATGAACATTCAGAAGGACATCAACCGTCTGAGCAATGAAGCATCGGCCTATGCGATTCCTAACGAGTTCGACAGGCTTATCTCCCGTTTTGGCGGCAGTGGCCTCAATGCCGGAACGTCTTATGATTATACCGTGTATTATAATTCATTTGTCCCGCAATTCCTCCCGCAGTGGTGCGAACTGTATGCGGAACGCCTCCGAGAGCCGGTTTTCCGCCTGTTCCAGAGCGAACTGGAGACGGTCTATGAAGAGAAGAACATGTATTCCGACGATCCGATAGAACCCGCCCTGATGGCTGTCCTGAAGGAATATTTCGGTGATGCCCCCTATGCCTGCCCGATTATCGGAACCACGGAGAACCTGAAAAATCCCCGGCTCTCGGAGATGGCGGATTTCTTTGACAAATACTACGTGCCGAGGAACATGGCCGTGATCCTGTGCGGAGACATAGCGGCTTCCGAGGCCAGGCCTTTCCTTGAGCAGACTTTTGGAAAACTGGCCGACAAGGGGCCGGCACCCGCCCGCACATTTGCGGTCAAGCCGCTGGAGGGAAAGAAACACATGGAGATAAAAGTTCCGATTCCTCTGATTAAGTTCGGCGGAAGGGCTTTCTCGGCACCGAAGGAATCCGACCCGGATTATATTCCGCTGTCAGTGGGCTTGCAACTGCTGACGAACGACAGCGGCAGCGGCCTGCTGGATTCCCTGGTCAATTCCCGCAAGGTGCTGATGGCCGGTGCATTCAATACATCCTTCGACGATGCCGGGATGATGCTTTTCGGCTATATCCCGAAGATTCCTTTCGGAAGCGAAAAAAAAGCCATGCAGATGTGCGAGGCGGAGATTGAAAAGGTCAAGAGGGGAGACTTTTCCGAAACGGTGCTGGGCGAGATCAAGGAAAACCTGAAGCAGAATGAAATGCGCGAATATGAGACCAGGAACGGCAGGGGCATGTTTTTGGTTGAAACCTTTACGCGCGGATTAACCTGGGAAGACCAGCTTGCCCGGATTGATGCCTATGATGCCGTTACCAAAGATGACATTGTCCGGGTGATGAACAAGTATTTCGGAGAGAATTATCTTGAGGGACACAAAAAGAACGGAAGCTATCCGAAGGATAAGCTGAGCCAGCCCGGGTATGAGGCCGTGCTGCCGAAGAATTCCTTCGCCTCTTCTGCCTATGCGGACAGCTTGAAGCGCATACCGGTGGAATATGTTCCGAAAGTGGTGGATCTGGATAAGGATGTTACCAGGACGGTTGTGGCGGGGAATTCCCGGCTCTATAGCGTGCCGAACAAGGTCAACGACATCTTTGAACTGGATATCGTTTGGTACAGGGGGACCAGGCAGGACCGCAATTTACAGGAAGTCCCTGGTTATCTTTCCATCGCGGGTACGGATTCCCTTTCGCTCCAGCAGCTCCGGGCGGCGATGCGTTCCCTGGGTGCCACGATGAACTTCAAGGCCGGGCGGGGTACATTCACTGCCAGCCTCTCGGCTCCGGACAGGCATCTTGGAGAGGTCCTGGGCCTGCTCCGGCATTTTATCGACCGCGTTGCCGTGGACAAGGAGGCGATGGACGAACTCGTGGCCGGCATCAAGGTCAATGCCCGGTCTTTCGACAAGTCCAACGACAACATTGCATCGGCCTTGCTCGCCTATGTCTCCCGTGGAAACGAATCCGACTATCTCAGGCAATTCAACGAGCGGGATTTGAAGGCGGTGGGTGCCGAAGGCCTGACAGCCTCTTTCCGGAAGGCCGCGGCGGCGGGGTGCGATTTTGTCTATAGCGGCAATCGTGCTCCCCGGGAGGTGGCGGATTTGCTGAAAACGTATTTCCCCGCCTGCGAAGGTGAGCGGAGTCCATTTATCCCTTCCACGCTGAAGGAGTATCCGTCCTCACAGGTGTTCATTTATGACATGCCGTCGGCCCGCCAGAATATCATCATGACATTCCAGAACACGGATAAGGTGAAGGGAATGGCGGAAATTGCGCCCCTCAAATTGTTCGGGGAGTATTTTGGAGACGGCATGTACAGTATCCTGTTCCAGGAAATGAGGGAATTCCGCTCCTTTGCCTATGCGTCTTACGGATCACCCGTCCTGATTTCGGGGAATGTGGAAGAGGCCCCGGCCGGCTTGATGACATATACCGGGACCCAGTCCGACAAAACGGCCGAAGTGCTTCAGGTGCTGGACTCCCTGTTCAGGAATATGCCTGTAAAGGGGGAGAATGCGGAAACGGCCCGCCTGACCCTGCTGAACGAAATCAACAATACCTATCCGTCCTTCAGGCGGATGGGCGAATATGTCCGCAGACTTGAGTATGAGGGCTATGCTGAGAATCCGGATGCGTCTCTGGTCAACCTGCTTCCCGCTATGGGAACCTCGGACATCGACGCTTTTTACGAATCCCAAATAAAGGGACGCCCGCAGATTCTGATGATTGTGGGCAACAAGAAGAAACTTCCGATTGACATCATCCAACGTTGGGGCCCCGTGACTTATCTGAAGAAATCCGATATCTACAGATAGGGAACAGCCGTTCCCTATGACTGTTGGCAGCAGCCGGCGTCATCTTTGCCTCCCTGGTGGCAGCAGCCGCCTTCGTGGCCGCCGTCGCCGTGACAGCACTCGCCGTCTTTATGGCCTTCGCCATGGTGGCAGCATTCGTGGTCTCCGTCGTGGCCTTCGCCATGGTGGCAGCAGCCACCGTTGCCGTGTTTGTGGCAGCAATGATGCTCCTCGGGCGGGAGGAACTCGCCGTGCAGCCCCTCTTTGAGCTCCTTCTCCGTGGCCTCGCGCACTTCTTTCACAACGCCCTCGAAATGCAGGGTTTTTCCGGCCATGGGATGGTTGAAATCCATGGTCACCACATCCTCTTTCACCTCACAGACCAGTCCCTGAACCACCTGACCGGCCGCATCCAGCATGGGAATCCTCCGCCCGGGAACCAGAAATTCCTCCATCAGCCGGCCATCCACCATAAAGGCCGATTTGCTCAGGTTGATGCGTTTGTCGGCCTCATAGGTGCCATATCCCTCCTCGGGGGAAAGGGTAAAGGCAAAGGACTGCGTGGGCTCCAGGCCCTCCAGTTCCTGCTCAAACTTGGGCAGCAGCATGTGGGTGCCGTGAATATAATCCAGGTCGTTATGCTCGACAGACTTGCCGTCGACGGAAAGTTCGTAATGCAGGAGAACGACTTTATTCTGATTGATTTTCATGATGTTATGAACTGATATCTACGTTTTTGAAAGCAAGGGTAGGAATCTGCCGGGCGGAGCAGGGACGCGCATCGTCTCCGGCCGCCAGCAGGTTGTTCCACAGGGTGAGGAAGTTGCCCGTGGCGAGCATCTCCCGCACGGGATGGAGGATCTTGCCGTCCTTGAAGGCAAATCCCTCGATGCCATAGGAAAAATCGCCTGTGGAGGAATTGGAGTTGCCGCCGTTGAAACCGGTCACCAGGATACCCTCGCCGCAGAGGCGCAGGATGTCGTCCTGGGTGCGGCAGACGGGTCCGTGACCCGGAACAATCCAGGGCAGGATAGCCGGGCAGATGGCATCTTCCACGGTGGGTTCCATGCCCAGTTTGGCGGCAATGTAGGTGTTCAGGAAGTAGCGGCGCACGACGCCGTCTTCGATGATGGGCGTTTCCCGGGTGGCCACGCCCTCGGAATCGAACAGGCGGGACCCCGTCTGCCCGGGCGTCCGGCAGGCTTCCGTCAAGGTAAACCCTTCCGGGAACAGGCGTTTCCCGAGCGATCCGTCCAGGAACGAATTCTTCTGTTGCAGGGCATAACCGCCCAGGGCGTTCAGCAGGGGAGTGACCAGTTTGGACGCGCATTCGCTCTGCACGACCAGGATGCAGGACCCGCCCGGATGCGGTTGCGGGCCGATTTGGGCGGCGGCGCGCTGCAGGGCGGTGGCGCAGCAAGTGCCGATCTGCAGGTCCTTCAGGAAGGGAGCCGCATCCCACCAGTAGCCGCTGTAGCGGTTGCCGGCCGCATCTTCCACCGTCATTTCCACGCCGTATTCAAAGGACGTCTCGCGATGTCGGCAGAACAGGCCCTCGGAGTCGATGACCACCAAATCGAAAACCGAATCGGAGTATTCGCCCTCCTCGGAAAGCAGGGTGAAGTCGGACTCGCCGGCGGCTTTCCGGGCGGCGAAAAGCGAGGCGTTCAACGCCATTTCCCGGCGGCGGGGGATGTCCAGGCGGGCATAGGCCGGGTCGTACAGGCCCAGTTCATCGCCCGTAACGGCATCGGCAGCCTTGCGGGCAGGGGCGGGCAGGTCCCGGCAGGCATCGGGCGCCAGCATGCGCACCGTATCCACGGCACGCTCCAGGAAGGCGTCCAGCACCGCTTCCTCCATCCGGTTGATGGAAAAACTACCGTACCGTCCGTCGACGAAAAGGGCGATGGTAAGCGAACGGTCCAGGCAATGCGATACCTTGTCCACCTGGCCGTCCAGGGTGCCCACCAGCTCCATCAGGCTCTTGTTCAGGGTAACCCGTACCTTCTGGGCACCCAGCGCTAGGCTATGGTCGATGGCGTGACGCGCCAGGGCTATTTCTTCGGGCGTAATCATCCTTCCACTCCTCCTACAGTTAGGCGGCTCACCAGCACGGTGGGGATGCCGCAGGAAACCGGGCAGCTCTGCTCTTTTCCGCAGGTCCAGGCGCCCTCGTCAATCTTCAGGTCGCTGCCCACGGCAACGATGTCCGAGAGGGCCTGGGGCCCGTTTCCGATGATGTTGATGTCTTTCACCGGCATGGTCAGGCGGCCGTTTTCGATGAGCCAGCCGCTCTTGACAAAGAAGGTAAAATCTCCCTCCCCGATCTTGACCTGTCCGTTCGAGAACTGATCCACAAAGATGCCTTCCTTCACGCGTTCCACAATGGCACGCGGATCTTCGCCACCCGCCTCCATATAGGTAGCCCGCATGCGCGGGATGGGGGCGTACCGGAACGATTCCCGCCGGCCGTTCCCGGTGGGGGCCACGCCGTACCAAGCGGCGCTGATGCGGTCGTGCAGGTAGGAAGTGAGGATGCCATCCTCCACCATATAGGTCTTCTGACCGGGCACCCCTTCATCGTCCCAACCCACCGCGCCGCGGTTGCCGGGCAGGGTGCCATCGTCCACAATCTGAATGCCTTTCGCGCAGATGCGGCTGCCCATCCGGTCGGAGAAGATGGACTGTCCCTTGCGGTTGAAATCGGCCTCGAACGCGTGTCCCATGGCTTCGTGCAGCAGGATCCCCGAGGCGCCGGAGGCCATGACCACGCTCATCTGTCCGCCCTTGGGACGGCGGGCGGCAAAGCGTTCGTCGATGCCTTTCACGGCCTCGTCGGAAAGGGTTGCAATGAGTTCGTCGGTGAGCATCTCGGCTCCGGTACGCCAGCTGCGCGAGACGCTTTTGTTCTCGACCGTGCCCCCTTGCTGGAAGATGACCGAGAGGGATAAACTGGCCATCGGACGTGTCTCAAAGGCGATTTCGCCGAAGGAATTGAACATAAGGATGTCGCTGACCGTGCTAGACAGCATGGCGATGACCTTGATGATGCGGTTATCCCTGGCCCGTACGGCTTGTTCCAGTTTCTGCAGGAAGGGAACCAGGCCGCTGGCCTTGGTCTGCCGCCAGTCCCGCTGGACGGGATAGCGGTCAACGGGGGCGGGGGCAAGCGTCTGGGGCGCCATGGCCGGAACGCTCTTCTGCGCAATGGCAGACGCGGCCCGGGCGGCACCCATCATGGCCGGGAAAGCCGTGCTCTCGGAATAGGCATAGCCCGTTTTCTCCCCGCAGAGCACCCGGATTCCCACGCCGAAGTCAACGTGCGAACCGCCCGAGGAGACTTCGCCGTCCCGCAGCAGGAGGTCGGCGCAATCCGTGTTCTCGAAGAACAGGTCGCAGAAACCTCCGCCGCTGCGCAGCCCTTCGGCCACCACGGCTTCCAACTGCTGCTGCGACACCTGGAACAGGTCCAGATAGTAGGCTTGCGGATGCATCATTTTTCTTTGAAACCGATATAACTTTCGAAGCGCTCGTTGCGGCTTCGGATGAGGTCGTATTTTTCGGGGTCGTTGATCCGGACCCCTTCGGGTGTCCCTTCTGCCACAACGGTGAACGGGATGATGGAATTATCGGCCAGGATCCAGCGGTCGCAGGCGGGAGCATAGAAGCGGAAAAAATAGTGCAGGCCCACGTAGTAGCGGCGCCGGACGGTTTCTTCGGCGATGTTGTGCCCGCCAGCTTCCACCCGGGCGCGGACGCGCTCTACGGCCCGGTCGGGGGAATCCAGCCAGAAATACAGGATGGTGACCGAATACCCGTCGGCCCGCGCCGTCTGGATGGTTTTCAGCAGGGAACGGGTTGCCAGGGTGGTCTCTATGCAGAAGTCTTCGTGCCGTTGGAAAAGGTAGCGCGTCTTCAGGAGCATGTAGCGGCTGGCCGAAACCTGGGCTTTTTCCGGGTTGAAGGGCGCCAGACTCTTGGCAAACTCGTCCGAGTTTACGAACTGGGTACACGACAACAGCTCGGGCAATAGCGTATAGGACGCGGTGGTCTTGCCCGAGCCGTTACAGCCCGATATGATGTATAAGCGGCTTATGAGTTGGTTACTTTTTCAAGCCATGTCACCATGCCGAACATGACGCCCATGGAGATGAGACAGAGCACCAGGAACACGCCCCAGCACCAGCCCAGCGGCATCACATTGTACATCTTCGGACCCAGGAAGAGGAAGAGGTTGCCCACGGCCGTGGCACCCAGCCACAGACCCTGGCAGAGGCCCTGCATGCTCTTCGGCGCCACCTTCGAAACGAAGGAGAGGCCCAGCGGGGAGATGAACAACTCCGCAACGGTCAGGAAGAAGTACGTAACGATGAGCACCCACGGACCGGCTTTCATGGAAGCCTGGGTAGCGGAATCCAGGGCGAGGAAGGTGTTGGACGACGGGTAACCCATCTTGAACGAGAAGATGCTCAGGAACAGATAGGCCAGGGCGGCGATTCCCATACCGTAGGCAATTTTGCGCGGGGTGGAAATCTGACGTCCCCGTCCGGCCAGGAAGGAGAAGAACCACATGATGACCGGGGTGAGCACAATCACGAAGAAGGGGTTTACCGCCTGCCAGATCTCAGGGGCTATCTTGCTGGTATTCACGAAGTCACGGGCAAACATGGAAAGCGACTGTCCGTTCTGGTGGAAAGAGAACCAGAAGAACACCACCACACCCAGGACGGCGAAGAGGGCATACATGCGCTGCTTGATTTCCTTGGCCATGGCCTGCTTCTCTTCGGCCGTGTACTCCACGGAAACCACGGCTTCTTTCTTGCCCGGGTTGGGGAAGCGCTGCTTGGTCAGGATGAAGATGAGCAGGGAAATGAGCATCGCGGCCACCGAGGCGATGAAGGAGTAGTGCACGCCCGTGTTGAAGTGGTCCAGATAGCTGGTGCAGAAGGCGGTAATGGAATCCAGGTTGGACGGATCCAGAACGGCGCCCGCCTTGGAGGCTTCCACGATCAGGTTGTCCGACACGGTAGCGTTCAGGATGAAATCGTGGCAGAGTTTCGGCAACTGGGCGTTATAGGCCAGGCTGTGGACACCGAGCCACCACTGGCGGAGCAGCGGAGCCACGAACGGGGCGATGAGGCCGCCGATGTTGATGAATACGTAGAAGATCTGGAAACCGGAATCGCGTTTGTCCTGGGCCGCTTTCAGCGCCTCGGGACCTTCCTTGGCGGCATCGGCCTCCAGGTTGTCATACATCTGGCCCACGATGGCCTGCAGGTTGCCCTTGAACAGACCGTTACCAAAGGCAATGAGGAAGAGGGCTACGCAGGTGAGGCAAAGCAGCCAGGTCTTGTTTTCCGGCGTTGCCAGGATGGGAACGGACAGCACGGCATAACCGATGGCCATGGTAATGAGGCCCTTCTGGATGGTGCCTTTGTAATTGGCCGTGCGGTCTGCGATGATACCGCCCACCAGGCTCAGCACGTAGATGCCGCAGTAAAAAACGGAATAAATGATACCGGCCTTATCGTCGGCCAAACCAAACTTGGAGCAGAGGAAGAGCACGAGGACGGCGTTCATAATGTAATAGCCGAACCGCTCTCCCATGTTGCTGAGCGCTGCTGCCAGCAATCCTTTCGGGTGTCCTTTAAACATTGTACTCGTTTATCTTTTAAGAATAATAAATCAACAAATTACACAAAGATAGGAATAATTTTGGAAATACTTGTGATTCCGCGCGGGATTCAGTAACGACCTTTGACAACAATGAACGCTCCGTTAACGTTAAAGGGTGGTATTCCCCCCTTATCAGTGTATTATTGCTGCCTTTTCGCTAAATTTGCGTAGTAATAACACTTCTAATTTCAAGTATTTAATCAGGTTGTAAACTACGCGTAAAAATTGACAATTATACGTATATTTGCACACGGAAACAGACATTAATAACGCATAGAATTAATATTTATTCATTTCCTACAGTTATGGCTGATACGCAATCTTATCCCTGCGAGACTTGTAGGTTCCGCGCCTCCTATGACAAAAAACCTAAATCCCTTATGGGCCGTTTTTGGCGCTGGCACATCAACTTCTGCCCCGGTTGGAAGAATTACTTCACCCACCAGGACGACGAAACCAAAGCCGCCCTTCGAGAGAAATACAACCTCAAGAAATACTAGCCACCCTCCGGGGCCTGTCTCGTTCTGATTGCATTTTTAAGTGCCTCATAATGAAGTTGTTCCTGAAAAGCCGGTTCTCGAAATTTGAGAACCGGCTTTCCGGGAAGTGACTGTATTTCAAGTATTTAAAAATGTTGGGTATTGTATCGTATTAACCCAAGAAGCTCAGCAGGATACCGGCAGCGACGGCGGAACCGATCACACCGGCCACATTCGGACCCATTGCGTGCATCAGCAGGTGGTTGGACGGGTCGATTTCCCGGCCCACAACCTCCGACACGCGGGCGCTGTCCGGGACGGCGGATACACCGGCATTGCCGATGAGCGGATTGATCTTCCGGGCCGGATTCTTGATAAAGAGGTTCATCAGCTTCACAAAGAGCACGCCGCAGGCGGTGGCGATCACGAAGGAGAGGAGACCCAGTCCGAAGATCTTCAGTGACTTCACGCTCAGGAACTTATCGGCTTGCGTAGATGCGCCAACCGTGAGTCCAATCAGGATGGTAATGGTATCGATGAGCGGTCCGCGGGCCGTTTCGGCCAAACGACGGGTTACGCCGCTTTCTTTCAGCAGGTTGCCGAAGAAGAGCATACCCAGCAGCGGCAGGCCGGACGGCACGATGAAGGCCGTGGTCAGGAAGCCTACCACCGGGAAGATAATCTTTTCTTTCTGGCTGACCTGGCGCGGGGCCGGCATCCGGATGAGCCGCTCCTTTTTATTGGTAAGGGCCAGCATGATAGGCCGCTGGATCACGGGGACTAGGGCCATGTAGGAATAGGCCGATACCGCAATGGCACCCATGAGGTCCGGTGCCAGTTTGGAACTCAAGAAGATAGCCGTAGGACCGTCTGCACCGCCGATGATGCCGATGGCGCCCGCCTCGTTGGGCATAAAGCCCAGCAGCAGGGCCAGCAGGTAGGCGCCGAAGATACCCATCTGGGCGGCTGCGCCGATGAGGATCAGGCGCGGCTGCGAAATCAGGGCGCTGAAATCCGTCATGGCACCGATGCCCAGGAAAATGAGCGGGGGATACCAGCCCAGCTTCACGCCCTGGTACAGGATATTCAGCACCGAATTGTCTTCGTAGATGCCGATATTCAGGCCCGGGAACATGGGGATGTTGCCGACAATCATACCGAAGCCGATCGGAACCAGCAGCATCGGCTCCCACTCTTTGACGATGGCCACGGTTACGAACGCAATACCGATTGCGATCATAATGAGGTTCTGCACCTGGACGTTTGCAAATCCGGTGTATTCCCAGAACTGGGCCAACGAATTGATAATCTGCTCCATATATTCGTTAGGCGATGGTCACGATATCGGCACCCTCCAGCACGGAGTCACCCTTGTTCACGTGGATGGCCGTTACGGTACCGTCACTTTCGGCCGAAATCTCATTCTCCATCTTCATGGCTTCGATGACCGCCACCTTCTGGCCGGCCTTCACCGCCTGGCCTTCCTTCACCGACACTTCGATGATGACGCCCGGAAGCGGGGACTTCACCGCTTTGCCTGCGCCTGCGGGCTTGGCCGCCGGCTTGGCTGCGGGTGCGGCTGCTGCTGCGGGTGCGGCTGCTGCTGCGGGAGCAGTTGCTGCCGGAGCGGGTGCGGGAGTCGCCGCGGCTGCGGCCACGGGCGTTTCCAACTCAACGCTGTAACCAACGCCGTTTACGGTTACGTCGGCTACGCCGCCCTCAATGCCGTTCACGGCCACTACATACTCATTTCCGTTGATCTTAAATTTGTACTCTTTCATATTGCGTTTCTTTTATTATCGGGGTAATTGTCTGAATGTCTGTCCTTTGCGGTTCCAGCCGGAGGGCTGCATCCGATAGGTGAGGACGAAGCTCTCATTGTCGTGGACGCACTCGTTCAGGTACTGGTCCAGGGCCAAGCCAATGGCGGCATAGACTTCACCGCCCAGTTCCTGCTCCAGGGCCAGCGAGATGGCGGCCGCCACCTCGGGCGGAACGGAACCGGCCGGCGCTTTCTTTACCTTCGGAGTCTTGGGCTTCTTGGGGGAGAAGAGCGAATTGAACAGGCCCCAGAGAATGGCCAGGGCGCAGAAAACGACCGAAATGGACGTTACCGCCAGGATGAATCCGTGGGGATCCAGGCGGCCCATCTTCTGGGCCTTGCTTTCGGAATTGGGATCCTTGTTGGGTGCGCCCGGGGTCGGGACGGCGGCATCGGCCTGGGCCTCGAACACCTTTTCCCGCAGGTCCATGGCCTTTTTGACCACCGATTTGCCAGCGGGCAGGAGTGCCGGGATGGCCAGGGAGTCCACGATGGTGCGACCGTCGTTGCTCACCAGATAGACGGTGGAACCCGGGTTGAGGGTAAAGCCGGCGTAATAGGTGCCGTCATGGCCGTTGCCCGAAGCAAAGAAGACGACGCTCTGGCGGGGACCTAGCTTGGTGCGCAGGTCCGTCGGCGGAATCAGGCTCTTTTTCAGGTTGTTACGGTCGTCTGTCAGGAAGCATCCGCCATAACTGACGGTACCCGTAGAGGTATTGTACAACTCAATCCACCCGCTGCGTCGCCCGTAGTCGTCCAGCAGTCCCGTGCTGTCGGGCTGGGCCAGGATCTCGGCGATAATCAGGTCCGAGACGTTCTGGGCCCCCAGCAAGCGGGGCAGGACCAGCAGGCAGGCAGTCAAGATGATGTTTTTGACTTTCATACGCGGGTCTGCTTAAAGGGGAAGGTTGTCGTGTTTCTTGGCCGGGACGGTCTGTTTCTTGCCGGCGAGCTGCTCCAGGGCGCGGATGACGCGGAACCGGGTGTTGCGCGGCTCGATGACATCGTCGATATAGCCCTTCTGTGCAGCCTGGTAGGGGTTGCTGAAGAGGTCTTCGTACTCCTGCTTCTTTTCCGCGGCGATGCGTTTCTGCTCGGCGGGGTCTTCGACCGCCTTGATCTCCTTGGAATAGAGCACGTTCACGGCACCGTCGGCACCCATCACGGCAATCTGAGACGACGGCCATGCATAGTTGAGGTCTCCGCGCAGCTGCTTGCAGCTCATCACGATGTGTGCACCGCCATAGGACTTGCGCAGGGTTACGGTTACCTTGGGAACGGTGGCCTCGCCATAGGCGTAAAGCAGTTTGGCACCGTTGGTAATGATGGCGCCGTATTCCTGCTGCGTTCCGCAGAGGAAGCCCGGAACATCCACCAGGGTTACCAGCGGAATGTTGAAGGCGTCGCAGAAACGCACGAAACGCGAGGCTTTCCGCGAGGCGTTGATATCCAGTACGCCGGCCAGCACCTTGGGCTGATTGGCCACCACGCCCACGCTGCGTCCGTTCATGTGGGCGAAGCCGACGATGATGTTACGGGCGAACTGGCTGTGTACTTCGAAGAACTTGCCGTCGTCCACGATACTATTGATAATATAGTACATATCGTACGGCTTGTTCGGATTGTCGGGGATAATGTCGTTGAGGACGTCGTCCACGCGGGAAACCGGGTCTGCGGTGGGCACCACGGGCGCCTCCTCCATATTGTTCTGCGGCAGGTAGGAAAGCAGTTCCTTGATGGTGGCGATGCCTTCCTCTTCGGTATCGGCCGCAAAATGGGCGACACCGCTCTTGCTGGCGTGCACGCTGGCACCGCCCAGGGATTCCTGGTCCACTTCCTCACCCGTGACGCTCTTCACCACGGCCGGACCGGTCAGGAACATATAAGAGGTATTCTTGACCATGAGGGTAAAGTCCGTGAGGGCGGGGGAGTAAACCGCACCGCCGGCGCAGGGACCGAAGATTCCGCTGATTTGCGGGACCACACCGGAGGAAAGGATGTTGCGCTCGAAAATCTCTCCATATCCGGCCAGGGCGTCGATTCCCTCCTGGATACGGGCTCCGCCCGAGTCGTTCAGGCCGATACAGGGGGCTCCGTTCTTGAGGGCCATATCCATGACCTTGCAGATCTTCTCGGACATGGTCTTGGAAAGGGAGCCGCCGCTCACGGTGAAGTCCTGGGCGAAAACATACACCAGACGGCCGTCGATGGTACCGCTGCCGGTCACCACACCGTCTCCGTCGAAATGCTGTTTCTCCATACCGAAGTTGGTACAGCGATGCTGGACGAACATGTCGAACTCTTCGAAGCTGCCCTCGTCGAGCAGCAGCTGCAGGCGCTCACGGGCGGTGAGCTTGCCTTTAGCATGCTGTGCATCAATCCTTTTCTGGCCGCCGCCCATGCGGGCACCGGCACGCCGTTCCACCAACTCCTTGATCTTTTCCTGTTGGATGCTCATATTCTCGATTTGTCTAAAAAAGGATGGTTCAGGAGAGCCATCCTCTTATTCATTTCCTATTATTGATTATTCTTCGGGTTTCAAGGTCGTGTAGACGTTGGTAACGTCCTCGTCGTCCTCAAGCAGGTCCGTCAGCTTCTGGAGCGTTTCGCGCTGCTCGGGGGTGGCGTCCTTCAAATCTACGTTCGGGATGCGCTCGAAACCACCGGAGATGAGGTCGTAACCATTGTCCTCGATGTATTTCTGGATGGCACCGTAGGCGGTGTAGTCACCGTAGATGTAGATTTCGCTGGTCACGTTCTCGTCCTCGTCCTCCACTTCCTGGCGGAAAACCTCGTCCGCGCCAAAGTCGATGAGTTCCAGCTCCAGTTCGTCCACGTCGATGGGCTTGGCGGGATCCTCTTTCAGGCGGAACACGCATTTGTGGTCGAACATGAAGCTCACGCTGCCGCTGGTTCCCAGCGTGCCGCCGCACTTGGTGAAGTAGCTGCGCACGTTGGCCACCGTACGGGTGTTGTTGTCCGTGGCGGCTTCCACCAGATAGGCGATGCCGGCGGGGCCGTAGCCTTCATAAACCAGTTCCTTGAAGTCTCCCTGGTTCTTCTCGCTGGCACGCTTGATGGCGCGCTCGATGTTCTCCTTCGGCATGCTCTCGTTGCGGGCCTCGGCGATGAGGGCGCGCAGACGCGGGTTACCTACGACATCGGGACCGCCCTGCTTGACGGCGATGGTGATTTCCTTGCCGATTTTGGTAAAGACCTTGGCCATGTGGCCCCAGCGCTTGAGTTTGCGCTCTTTGCGGAATTCAAATGCTCTTCCCATGGCACCGGCTTATTTGGAGTTGATGCGGGAAATGTATTTGTCCACGTCGTAACCTTCGATGGACTGGGGATATTTCTCCTTGATCTGCTTGTACAGCGTGAGGGCCTTGTCGGTGTCACCGAGTTCCTCGCAGACCTGGGCGGCCTTCAGGAGGTAGGTGGCGGCGAACATGTTGTCGGCCTTGGCGGCGGCTTTCTCGAAATAGCCGAGGGCGGCCTTGTAGTCTTCCAGACCTACATAGGCGTCACCGGTGGCGGCGAGGGCGCGGGCGGCCAGGATGGGCTCCTTGCCATCGTATTTCTTCAGATAGTCCAGGGCGGCCTGCCAGTTACCGGCTTCCAGCTCGCACACACCGGCATACAGGTACACGGCGACGCCGGCCTTCTTGCCATAATCGTTGATAATCTGGGCGAAACCGGCCACGTTGCCGTCGCCGTTCAGGGCCAGGTCATATTCACCGGAACGGAAGCTTGCCTCGGCCGGATACAGCTGGGCGAGGGCCTCCGCCTTCTTGGGCTGGAGATAGAATTTCTGATAGGCCAGCACGGCGAGGCCGATGACGATGATGGCGCACAGTACGCCGTAAATGGTTTTCTGGTTGTCGTTGAAGAACTTCTCAATCTTCGAGACGCTCTCGACGACTTTCTCCTGACGCTCGATCTCGAGCTCTTTCTGATTTTCTTTTGCCATATTGTTGTTGTTTTTTACATTTCTTGTGAAACAGATTGCAAAATTATGAAAAATTGTCCCAGTAAGCAAATATTATTTATATATTTGCAAAGACGAATTGAAAATGCCGACACTCGAAAAAATCATAGTCCAGGATTTTCGGAACATCGCTTTCCAGGAACTTTCCTTCTCTCCCAATGTGAATTGCATTTCCGGCGGGAACGGAGAAGGCAAAACCAACCTGCTGGATGCGGTGTACTACCTTTCTATGACCAAGAGCGCCTTCTCGCCGTCGGACCGTTTCAACTTCCGGTACGGGTGCGATGCGTTCTCCCTTGCGGGGACGTACGCCATGCCGTCGGGACTCTCCAGCGTGATCACGATGAGCGTGTCGTCCTCGGGCGAAAAAAAGGTCCGTCGGGACGATAAACCCTATGCCCGCGTGTCGGAACACATCGGCCTGCTGCCGGTGGTGATGGTGTCCCCGTCGGACAGCGCGCTGGTGAGCGAATCCGGGGAGGAACGCCGGCGGTTTATGAATGCGGTCCTGTCGCAGATGGACCGGGAGTATCTGTCTGATGTCCAACAGTTTAACCGCCTTCTCGCCCAGCGCAACCTGTTGCTGAAAAAGGGCTCGCCGGAAGAGGATTACCTGGAGGTGCTGGACCTGCAGATGAGCGGTTATGCGCAGCGCATCCACTCGGCCCGAAAGGCTTTCGCCGCCCAGCTGACCCCCGCGGTTTCCCGTTTCTACGGGATCCTTTCCTCCGGGCGCGAGGATGTGTGCGTGGCGTATCGGTCCGATATGGACCAGGCGCCGCTGGAGGAGTTGCTGCGCGGCTGCCGGGAGCGCGATTTTGCGATGCGGTTTACGACCGCCGGTCCCCAGCGGGACGACCTGGTTTTCCTGATGGACGGCCATCCCATCCGCCGCGCAGGCTCGCAGGGACAGCAGAAAAGTTTTCTGGTAGCCCTCAAGTTCGCCCAGTACGAAATCATGAAGCGCGCTTATGGCTTCGCCCCCATGTTGCTGCTGGACGATGTCTTTGATAAACTGGATCTGGGCCGTATCTCCAACCTTATTGGCATGGTGGCAGGAGCCGATTTCGGCCAGATCTTCATCACGGATACGGATGCGGCCCGCCTTGCCGGCATTGTGGACCGTATGACGGACGACCGCGCGTATTTTACCACACATAACGGTGAATTCACCAAAGCGTAGCGGTATGAAAAAATTATTCCTGTCATTTCTCTTGTTGCTGGCAGTTTCCGGATGGTTGGTCATGTGGGCCGATTCTGCAACGCCGTATCCCATCAAGATGCGGCAACCGGACGGTAGTACTATCACGCTCCGCCTGCACGGCGATGAGTTCTGCAGCTGGTATACGTCTGAAGATGGCCGCACAATCTATAAGAGTGGGGCCGATGGTTGGTGGCGCGAAGATAGTGGTGGCGGTCCCAGTCGGGCTATGCGCTCTGCAGCGCGCGAGCAGAGAAATGCGCGCGATTCTGGTGGCATTGGAGCCCGAAAGAGTAAAATCGGCTGGGGAGAGAAGCATTTCCTGGTAATTCTGGTCCAGTGGTCGGATCGAGCTTTCCAGAGCGGATTCGGGGATTATTTCACCCGCGCCCTTAACGAGCCTGGCTTCTCCGACTTCGGGAGCGTGGGATCGGCCCGGGACTACTATAGGGATGCGTCGCAGTTTCAGTTCCAGCCAGTATTCGATCTGGTGGGTCCGGTTACTATTGCTCGCAATCATAATGAGTGGCCGGCCGGAGACAACGATTCCGAACATTACGAGATGGCCAGGACCATGATTCGTGAAGCCGTTGCCAAGTTGGACAGCGAAATAGACTTTTCCGCGTACGACGTTGACAAAGACGGATATGTGGACGGCATCTATATGGTTTATCCCGGTTATTCCCAGTCGGAAGGCGGTGGTTCGGATACCATCTGGCCCCATAAAAGTTCGGTCACTTCTTCTGTTACATTCGATGGCGTAAAGATTGGTACCTATGGTTGTTCGGCCGAACTACGGGGCAATTTGGGCAAGGAAAAGTGTGGAATCGGTACCTTCTGTCACGAATTCGGCCATGTGCTGGGGCTGCCCGACCTTTATGATACAGATTACGAAATCAACGGCCGGGCTTTCCATCCCAGTAACTGGAACTTGATGGCCGGAGGTGAGCACAATTCTAACGGTCGTATTCCCCCTCGGATGAGTCTGATGGAACGGTATATGCTGGGATATATCACGGTTGAACACGACCTGAATGCATCCGGACAGGTTACTTTGCGCAATTTGGACACCCCGGCTTTCTATCGCATACCCACCGCCAACGAAGGGGAGTTCTTCCTGCCCGAGGTTCGCGATGGAAGCGGCTTTGACAGCACGCTACCGGCCGGTATGCTCATCTATCATGTAGACCGTTCCCAAAATATGATCGACGGCGTTACGGCAGCCCAGCGTTGGGAGAACGGGAAACTGATCAACGGGAATAAATATCACCCCTGTCACTACCTGGAGATTCCGGACAAGACTCTGCTTCCTTACGGTTCCTACGCTATGGACGGCGAATACAAAAACAGTTTTTATTCGCTTTGGGTTTTCCCGTCAAACTCGGATTGGAATGTAAGTTACAGTGTGAAAGATTACGACTTGAAAGCCTGGGACGGGAGCGAGCCCTATTCCCTGCATGATATCAAATATGCCAATGGAGAGGCCAGCTTTACCATGATCCGCGGCAACCGTACGGTCACTGGCGTTGTGACCGACTCACAGACGGGCGCTCCGGTACAGGGAGCCGTGGTGCTTTTGGAAGCTAAAAAAACATACGCTCCTTCGCGCGTTTATCCCATGCTCCTGTCAGTGGCCCGTTCATCGGCCAGCTATGAAGCGAAAACGGATTATAACGGTCAGTTCTTGATTGAATTGCCGGACGATTTTTCCCAGCAATTGCTGTTGTCGGTTTTTGCTACGAACTATCAGCCCGCTCATGCGGATTTGAGTGGATGGTCGGTGCGCAAGGAGATTCAACTGGATCCTGTCATTTCAGGTGGAATCGATGTGGGACTTACCAAAGCCATCATTCCTTTCTCCAGCTACTTATCATGGGGTTATACTTTTTCCACCGATTATACGGTAGCGGTTCATTACACGGCGGTTGAACTGAAGGAGTATGAAGGGGGAACAATCTCCACCATCTCTTTCTCCACCAAGGCCAGTGGTGAAGAGGTTTGGGTGTTTGTAGACTACGGGACCAAGGAACGCGTGTTTGCTCGGCGTGTCACGGGGATTAATACCACAGTGTACTTCGATCGACTTTCCAACCAAGTGGATATATCGGACGCAAATGTGATGATCCCGGCGGGGACAGACCTGTATGTAGGCTATATCATCAAGCAGTCCAATGCATCCTATGCTGTGGTTACAGACAAGAATGATGTGAATCCCCAGAATGGCAGTTTTATGTTCTATCACGGTTTCTCTACTACGTCAACCCCCGGCGCGAGAAACTGGCAAGATATGAATTCCTCAACTTATAATGGTGGTGCCCTGATTGCCTTCACCGCAAAAGCCCCAATCCATCTGACCCCGGGAACTTCCCTTACAGATTTGGGCATCAGTTATATAGATCTTCCTTCTGACACGCTTTCCAGCGGTCAGGAACTGCCGCTCAAACTGGTAAGCAGCCCCGTTGCAAAGCCGTTCGACGTCAAATGGTTCTATGACGATATGCCAGTAGAAGGAGAGAGCCTTGTCCTAACTGCCGGGACCCACATCCTTATGGCTCGTTTGAAGTATGCCGATGGCCGGGAAGATAAGGTAGAGAGCCAAGTCGTTGTTCAATAATGAGAAGCTCTATGAGAAAGACTTATATAGGATGGGCCATTGCGACCCTGCTAATGGTCTCTTGCCAGAGTGGTACGGAAGAACCCCCCGGGAACGTGGACAACTCCACCATTAACTGGGTTGCCGGTGTGAATACGAATCCGGTATTGGACGCCAAAGGTGGCTCTCTTACCGTCTCGTTTACATCCAGCGATGCCTGGAAGGCTTCCATTATCAACGGACGGGCCTATTGGCTACGCCTGAGTGCGGAAAGCGGGAACAAGGGGAGGGGGACCCTGACCATCCAGGTGAACCCGAACGAAGAGTACGATGAACGCCGTGCTACCATTCAGGTCAAGTGCGGTACAGCCCAAGTGACCCTGCTGGTGACACAGAAGCAGAAAGACGCCTTTACGGCTTCGGCATCCAAGCAAGAGTTTGGCCAGGATGGTGGGGACTTTACCATCCAGGTGAGGACCAATATCAGTTTTACCAGCTCGGTGACGGCCGGGGTGGAATGGCTGGTTCCGGTGCAAGTGAAAGGAATTACCAATCATACACTTACATTCAGGGTGGCGGCTAACGAGGATCCCCAAAAACGGGAAGGCGCCGTGACGGTTTCCTCTTCGCTTGGACAGGAAGTCTTCAAGGTTTTCCAGCAGGGCCCGGAGGCCACACTGGTGCTTAGTTCCAATCAGGAGACGGTTCCCGCTGACGGGGGATTCTTTACGGTTGATGTGCAGCACAATGTGGCGGTGAGCGTGGAAATGCCCAAGGGAGTGGATTGGATCTCTGAAGTCACCTCTAGGTCTATGTCTACGGACAGCTATACTTTCTATGTTTCGGCTAACGAATCTTATGAATCCCGGGAGGCTTTCATCCGTTTTTTTAACGATGAACTTGGCCTTTCGGAGAGTGTGAAAGTGATGCAGGAGCAGAACAATGCCATCCTGCTCTCGCCGGATAAGGTGGAGATTTCGTACGAAGCCACTGTGCTGGATATCCTGCTCTGTACTAATGTGGAACCGGAAGTGGAAATTAGCGTTTCCTGGATCAAGAGGGTGGATGTCAAGGCGCTTACCGATAAACTCTTGTATTTTCAGGTGGAAGAGAATACCGGTAGTGAACCCCGAGAAGGAACCATTACCTTCTATCATGAAGATGTCGCTCAGACACTAACTGTGACGCAGGGCATAGAACCGGACCACAGTCAAGAACCGGGATTCTACGGCATAGCTGGCTTGAGGTGGTCTTTTGTGCCTCAGATGATGCAGTTGCGTATGGGACGGGACGCGGAAGGAACTACCGGCGTCTTTACTCTTATGGAACCGTCCTCCAACCGGCTCATCCAGCTCCGTTATACTCCCTATTCTTCTTTGATGGAGGGAACTAGAGTTTATGTAGATTTGATCCAGAACGTGGATACATCGCTTCCCTCCGTGCAGGAGAACTTGAAATTCCGTGTAAAGAGTGTGAACGGTCCCTTTGTTACGTTGGTAGACGGAGATGGGCATAAGGCCGTCTTGAAACAATAGACCGGCAACGAGATGACGCAGTTAATAGGTGCGCAGTCCCGGAAACCTTGATTATTCGCTTTTTTTGTGTATTTTTGCGTTTACGTCGGACCGGGCTTATTTCGAGTGCGCCGGCGGAACTTTCAAGGAATTGTAGGAGATGGAGACGTATCGGATTCACCGCAAACAGGCGTTGGGCATGGAGGAGGTTATCGACCAGTATATCCGGTCGATGAAACTGGCGGCCGGGCTGAATACCCAGCGGGTGTTCGCGGCCTGGGACGACGTGTCGGGTGCCGGTTCGGCCACCCTGCGCCGCTACTACCGCGACGGAGTGCTCCGGGTGAGCCTGTCGTCGTCGGTGCTGCGGTTCGAACTGGGTTTGCAGAAAGCGCAGTTGATCGAGCGGATGAACGCCTGGCTGCTGCAGGACGACCTTTTCGTCAAAGATGACCCGAAGGTGGGCCTGGTAAAGGATATCGTATTGAAGTAGATGTTATTTAAGAAACCGAAAATTATCGCGGACAAGGCGATTCCCTTCCTGGAAGGAGTGCTTGAACCCTATGCCCGCATCGTCTATAAAGAGGGGAAGGAAATCGGTCCGGAAGATGTCCGGAACGCCGATGCCCTGCTCATTCGTACCCGTACCCGCTGCGATGCCGCCCTGCTGGCCGGATCGTCGGTGAAAATCATCGCCACCGCCACCATCGGAACGGACCATATCGATATTCCTTATTGCAATTCGCGGGGAATCGTGGTGGCGAATGCGGCCGGATGCAATGCCGGCGGCGTGATGAATTACGTGTTCTCGGCCCTGTACGGGACGGCGGCCCGCAAGTCGCTGCGCCTGGAGGGGAAGACGATGGGAATCGTAGGCGTAGGCAATGTGGGCAAACGCGTGGAACGGATGGCCCTCTACCTGGGGTTCAAGGTGCTGAAATGCGACCCGCCCCGCGTGGCGGCGGAAGGACCGGACGGATTTTGCGACCTGGACACCCTGCTGGCCGAAAGTGATATCGTAACGCTCCACGTGCCGCTGCTGCCGGAAACCCGCGGGATGGCCAATCGGGAATTCTTCTCCCGGATGCGCCCGGGGGCGTTTTTCATCAACGCATCGCGCGGTGAAGTGGTGGACGAGCTTGCCCTGAAAGAGGCTCTTCCGAACCTCGGACCGGTGATTATCGATACCTGGAACAACGAGCCGGACATCGACCGGGACCTGCTGGAAAAGGTGGATATCGCCACGCCGCATATCGCCGGCTATTCCTATCAGGGAAAACAGAACGGTACGGCCATGTCGGTGCGCTCGCTGGCGCGGTTTTTCCGCTTCCGGCAACTGTACGAGTTTTTCCCGAAGACCGAGGTGCTGGAGTTGGAATCCATCAAACTGGACCTGGAGGGACGCTCGCAGGGAGAGGTGGCTTCTGTGCTGCAGTACAACTATCCCATTTTTACGGACGATTTTATGTTCCGGATGGACCCGGGAGCCTTTGAACGCATGCGCTCCCAATATCAATACCGTAGAGAATTTTATGTAGATTAACCCGATATGGATACCAAAACGTTGGCTCAGATTGAGCGATTCCGCAAGGGCTTCCCCTGGTTGGATATAGTGGCCCCGGCCACGTCTGGGAAGGGGATAGAGGTGTTGGACGAACAAGCCGCTTCGGAGGCTGCCGCGTATGCGGATAAGGCCCGGGTGGCGGGGAAATGCAAGTTTGTGCCGGCTTCGGGCGCCGCTTCCCGCATGTTCAAAGATATTTTCGCGGGGATGGATGTTTTGCGCGGGGGCGCCGATGTGCCCGCGGGCTCGCCGGTGGCGCGTCTGGCGGCATCGATCCGAGACTTCGCCTTCTATACGGAGGAGGTGTTCGGGAAGCCGGAAGACAGCCCGGCCTATCGCCGCAAGGTGGCCGAGAACTTGCTCACGGACAGCGGGTTGGACTATGGCTCCAAGCCCAAGGGTGTGCTGAAGTTCCACCGTTATCCGCAGGAGGTGCGCACCGCCCTGGCCGAGCATCTGGTGGAGGCGCAGGAGTATATGCGCAACGCCGACGGAAGCTGCAACCTGACGGTGACCATTTCGCCGGAGCACCGGCCGCTGTTTGAGGCGGCTCTGGCTGAGGTGAAGCCGGTTTTTGAGCAGCGTTACGGCGTCCGGTACAACCTGACCTTTACCTATCAGGACAAGGCGACCGATACCGTGGCGGTGACCCCGGACAATGAGCCTTTCCTGGACGAGAACGGGCAGATTCTGCGCCGTCCCGCCGGTCATGGCGCCCTGATTTATAACTTGAACCAGGTGGAAGACGAGCTTGTCTCCATCAAAAATATCGACAATGTGGCCCACGAGCGTTTCCTGCCCGTGACGGCCCGATATAAGAAGGTGCTTATGGGCCGTGCCCTGGCCCTTCGGGACCGGGTTTTCGGCTTCCTGCAGGAGCTGGATGCGGAATCGGACCCTGCTTCCGCTTCTTGCACCGCCCTCTGTGGACGCATCGAAGCCTTCCTGGCCGATACGCTTTGCGTGTCCCTGCCCGCTGCGGCGGATGCGGCGGCGCGCGTGGCGCTTTTGCGCTCTATATTGAACCGTCCCATCCGCGTCTGCGGCATGGTCAAAAACCAAGGCGAGCCAGGCGGCGGCCCCTTCATCATCCGTGCAGCCGACGGCTCCACATCCCTGCAAATCCTTGAAAGTGTGCAGATTAACAAAGATAATCCCGCGGCTGTGGCAGCCCTTTCATCGGCAACCCATTTTAACCCGGTCGATCTGGTTTGCTGCCTGCGCAATTACAAGGGCGAGAAGTTTAACCTGCTCGAGCACGTGGACGAAGAGACCGGTTTCATCAGCAGCAAGAGCTACAAAGGGCGCGAACTCAAGGCCCTGGAACTACCCGGCCTGTGGAACGGCTCCATGTCCGATTGGAATACTCTGTTTGTAGAAGTTCCCCTGGAAACCTTCAACCCCGTCAAAACAGTCCTCGACCTCCTTCGCCCTGCCCACCAGGCCTAAGGACTTGTTCTTCGTCGCCTGCCCACCAGGCCTTGCGTCTTCGTCCTTGCTGCCCGTTCCACCGGGCCTAAGGACTTTGTCCTTGCTGCCCGTTCCACCGGGCCTAAGGACTTGTCCTTGCTGCCCGTTCCACCGGGCCTAAGGACTTGTCCTTCGTCGCCTGCCCACCAGGCCTAACGTCTGCGAGCTCCGTTGCCCGGACCGGTCTAAGTTGGAGCACCCATTCCGCACGAGTTGTGCAGGTTAAGTTCTTGATTCACAATCATTTACTAAAAGCCGGTTCTTAAATTCTGAGAACCGGCTTTTAGGAACTTGCTCATTACTAAGTACTTAACCTGAACAACTTCTGACAGTGTTCTCCCAGCCTGCTCACAGAAGTGCCTGTTTCAAAGGGACCTTCCATGTTAGAGGGCGTTTTCATGGAAGGTCGGGGTGTTTTGAAGAGGACCTTCCATGTTAGAGGGCGTTTTCCAGGAAGGTCATGCGTTTTTCAAGGGCACCTTCCATGCTGGAGTCCGTTTTCATGGAAGGTCAGGCTGTTTTGAGGGGCACCTTCCATGCTGGAGGATGATTTCATGGAAGGTCACGGGGCGGGGAGCGGGTTAGTGATCTTACTCTGCCCTTTTTGCCAAGACTAGGATCAAAAACGGCCCAAATTGATCCTAGTCTGCTGTTTTTTTTCTAGAGTAAGATCAGTGGGACCTGGTTGCCGTGGGGTCTGGGTGCAGGGCTAGGGGGTGGAAATGGTGAAAAAGTGGGGCGTAGGCTTGTCGGAGTCAAAAAGACTGACTATCTTTACGCCGGGAAGGAGTTTTGGACTCCATTTTTTATATTATGATTTGTCAAGCATGGTAATTAACGACGAAAACACGTTCCGGCGCATCCGGACCCCTTTTTATTATTATGATATGCCGCTGCTGGAGCAGACGGCCGATACCGTGGCCGAGCTCTGCCGCCGCTTTGACATCCACGTCCATTATGCTGTGAAGGCCAATTATGGCCGCCGCGTAATGGAAGTCCTTTCTTCCCGTGGATTCGGGGCCGACTGCGTGAGCGGCAACGAGGTGGTCCGCGCCTTCGAGTGCGGCTTCCAGCCTTCCCGAATCATGTTTACGGGAGTGGGGAAGACGGACGCCGAGATGGCTGCCGGCCTGCGCCTGGGCATCCAGGCCTTCAATGTGGAATCTATGGAAGAACTGGCGGTCCTGGACGGCCTGGCCGGACGGATGGGCGTGGTGGCCCACGTGGGCCTGCGCATCAACCCCGGCATCGACGCCCATACCCATAAGTTCATCACCACGGGCCTGACCGAGAACAAATTCGGTATCGCCCTGCGGGACCTGGATGCGGTTATCGATGCCCTCAAGGCATGCAAGAACGTGTATTTCGAAGGACTGCAGTTCCATATCGGCTCGCAGATTACCGATATCGAGGGCGTATATGCGCACGAGTGCCAGCGGGCCGACGAGGTGGCCGACTACTTCGAGCAGAAGGGTATGCCGGTGCACAACCTGGACCTGGGCGGTGGCCTGGGCGTGGACTATGACGATCCGGACTCCCATCCCATCCCGGAATTCGAGCGCTGGTTCAAGGTGGTGGATGCCTCGCTGAAGCGCCGCAAGGATCGCCGTATCCACCTGGAGCCCGGTCGGGCGCTGGTGGCCCAATGCGGTACGCTGGTAAGCCAGGTGCTGTATGTGAAGCATGCCGCCGACAAGGATTTCCTGGTGCTGGATGCGGGCATGAACGACCTCATCCGCCCGGCCCTTTATGGCGCCCGGCACCGCATCATGAAGTTCTTCGCCGCTCCGGACGAGCCGATGCACCGCTACGATGTGGTGGGGCCCGTGTGCGAATCGTCCGATGTTTTCGCCGAGGGAGCGTTGCTGCCGCAGTGCCGGCGGGGCGACCTGGTGGGCCTGCGCAGCGCCGGTGCTTACGGGCAGGTGATGTCCAGCCGGTACAACCTGCGCGACATGGCGCCCTCTGTCTTTTCGGATCGCCTGGCCGTTGCGCCCATGCGCGAGAGTTTCCCGGAAAAGTAGTATATTTGCAGGCTAATTTTGTACGATTATGTTCGAGAACTTACAGGAACGACTGGAACGCTCTTTCAAGATACTGAAGGGTGAAGGGAAGATTACCGAGATTAACGTTGCCGAGACGCTGAAGGATGTCCGCCGCGCTCTCTTGGACGCCGACGTGAGTTATAAGGTGGCCAAGGAATTCTGCGACACGGTGAAGGTGAAGGCTATGGGCCAGAATGTGCTGACGGCGGTGAAGCCGCAGCAGATGATGGTGAAAATCGTCCACGACGAACTGGCTGCCTTTATGGGCGGCGCCTCCACCGACATCAACGTAAAAGGCAATCCCGGAGTGGTGCTGGTGGCCGGTCTGAACGGTTCCGGTAAGACGACTTTTTCGGCCAAATTGGCCTTGAATATCAAGAGCAAACGCGGCATGCAGGTCTTGCTGGCCGCTTGCGATACCTTCCGTCCCGCGGCTATCGACCAGTTGAAAGTGCTGGGCGAGCAGATAGGCGTTGCGGTTTATACCGAGGAAGGGGAGAAGGATCCGGTGAAGATTGCCAAGGCGGCCATTGCCAAGGCCAAGTCCGAGGGCATTCCTGTCGTGATTGTGGATACCGCCGGCCGTCTGGCCGTGGACCAGGAGCTGATGGACGAGATTTCGGCCCTGCACCAGGCTGTACAGCCTACCGAGACCCTTTTCGTGGTGGATGCCATGACGGGCCAGGATGCCGTAGAAACGGCCAAAGCCTTTAACGAGCGCCTGGATTTTGACGGCGTGGTGCTGACCAAGATGGACGGCGACACCCGTGGCGGTGCGGCCCTTTCCATCAAATATATCACTGGCAAACCCATCAAGTTCATTTCAACGGGCGAAAAGATGGAGGCCCTGGATGTGTTCCATCCGGAGCGTATCGCAGACCGTATCCTGGGCATGGGCGATGTGGTTTCCCTCGTGGAGAAGGCGCAGGAACAGTTCGACGAGAAGGAAGCCCGTGAGTTGAAGAAGAAGCTGGCCAAGGATAAATTCGGCCTCTGGGACTTCTACAACCAGATCCAGCAGGTAAAGAAGATGGGTAACATCAAGGACCTGGCTTCCATGATTCCCGGCGTGGGCAAGGCCATCAAGGATGTGGATATTCCCGACGATGCGTTCAAGGGTATCGAAGCCATTATCCTTTCCATGACACCTGCCGAGCGGGACAATCCCGAAATCTTGAACGGCAGCCGGCGGAAAAGAATCGCAGACGGTTCTGGAACTTCCCTACAGGAAGTGAACCGTCTGCTGAAACAATTCGAAGGTACGCGCAAAGCCATGAAATCGGTCATGACCGGCAACCTCATGGACAAGATGCGCGGCATGCGCCGGCGCTAATCTTTACCGCTTATTTTTCCAGCTGTCCCAAGAAGGTGATGGACTCGCGATTGCGGCAATTGATGTTGATGGTCGCGGAGCCGTTGTCGTACAGGCGGATGTTGTACTCATAGGTGTCCTCGCTGTTCGACGCCACGACCTTGATGTCATATACACCCGGTTTGACTTCCTTCCAGTCGTAGGAAGTGATCTCCGTCTTGAAATCCAGGGCATTGCCACCTCCGTAAGGGATGTTGGTAGCGCGTCCGAAATACGGCAGGGCCGATTCTAGGTAATTGTCACTCACCTTGACGAAATACGGGTCGGTAAGCGTTTTGCTGGGGGCGCGCAGCGGAATCATCTCGGTGGCGATGATCTTGAAAGAAGCCGCGGGAACCTGCTCACGAACGGCCTGGGCGATGGCAGCCTGTTCGGTGGCTTTCTGCTCGCTGGTCTGGCGGGTAGCGGCGCAACTTGTCAGCAACAGGGCGGCTGCACAGAAAAGAAGAAGATGTGTTTTCATATGGGATGTGATTTAAGGGGTTATTTCTTTCCAAATAGTAATTGCATATCTGCATCGATGCCGGGCGCGGCGATGGATTCCGGTACGAAACGCCAGCCTCCGATCCGCTCCGGGTCTCCGATAATGGCCGGATCGATGCTACCGTGCTCCAGCAGGTAGTTATACAGGATATTGCGGATTTCCGGGTAGTATTCCACAACGCGGTCGGTAATCTTGTCCGTGTCTACGCCGATAGCTTTCAGGATGCCGCCGCCACCGCTGGCACGGTAGGAGGTCATGGCAACAAAGTAGGTCTTGTCCGGGTCGAAAGGCTGTCCGCCGGCCATGGACGTGATGACTACCCGGCTCCCTGCCGGCTTTGTGACATCCACGGTATAGTTGATGCCGGCGGCGGAGTCGAAATTGTAAGAGCGGTTTTCAAAGGACCAGCCCTGCTGGCCGGTACGGCTGTCATGGCGCGGGGCAATCTTCAGGATATGGCTGCCCGGCCCGGATACGGTATTGATCCACTGGTCGTAGGAGTACTCCAGGTAATCCTGGATCTCCCGGCCGGTCATCTTGAGCACATAAAGTTGGTTTTCAAACGGATAGATGGTGAAAAGGTCGTTATAGACCAGGGTCCCGGCCGGTATCGTCCCGTTGTAGGTAAGCGGGGCGGCAAAGGAAATCTGGGCAGGGGAGCAGCCGAGGCACAGGGTGTGGACGAGGTTGAGGTAATCGCACATGCCGGCATAGCCGTCGCGTGTCCGCAGCTCGGCCTTCAATTCTCCTACTTCCTTGAGGGTGAATGCCTTGACGGCCTCGTAATCGGGATGGAACCGCTGCTGCATCAAGGTGTCTACCTTGCATTTGTCAACGGGAATCAAATCGGCCTCGGTCTCGCGGGCGACCACCTTCCCGTCCTTCACGTTCAGGCGGATATGTCCGTGACCGATGAAGCGGCAGTGGCTGCCGGAATTAATGAGGGAAGTGCTCCCTTTGGTGACGACATAGGGTCGGTGGTCGTGCGAACAGACAATGAAATCGACCCCTTCCAGCGAGTTCAGCAACTCCATTCCCTGGCTTTCCAGGGATGCATCGCCCTCGCGGCCCGTTCCCGAATGGACGGCCACGATGACTACTTGCGGCTTCTCCTTCGCGCGGACGGCGTCCACCGTCTGCTGCACCCGGGGAAGGAGCGATTCGAAGGTGATGCCGCGCCAGACGCTCTCGGCCAGCCAGTTCTTCATATTCGGGTTGGTGAACCCGAGGATGGCAATCTTCAGCCCGTGTCGTTTGACGAGGGTGTATTCCGGGAAATACGGGCTTCCGTCGCTGTCTTTGCGGGCGTTGCCGGCCAGGAAGGGGATGCCTGCGGCCTTCATTTCGCGGGCGATACGGTCATAGACCGGGTGTCCCGTCTCGATGTCGTGGTTGCCCACGGCGATGGCATCGTAGCCCATGTATTCCACCATCCGCGTATAGAGATGGGGCTGCAGCGTGTCCACATAATTGTAATAGTAGGCGGCATTGTCGCCCTGCAGGTAGTCGCCGGCATCGACGAGGAGGACGTTCTCCTTGCCGACAGCCCTGCGGATGCTGTCCACGCTCCAAGCGACGGCCAGCAGCGATTGACGGGTCTTGGCCGAGGTATAGGTGGAATCGAAATAGGTTCCGTGTATGTCGTTGGTGGTGAGCAGCTCAAAGGCGTACTCGCCATCTTTCGGGCCACAGGCGCAAACGAGCGCCAGGGTGGCAATGAGGAATTTCTTCATTAGATGCTTGCTTTAAAATGATAAGTAGTCCCTTTCTTGGCGGGTTTCTTGCGGAGTTTGTCCAGGCTGAAAACCAGCGAAACCACCTCCTGGTGGCCCTGGAATCCATTTTCAAAGTGGAAGATCGTGCCGAGTTTCAGGTCCAGGAACGAGGCGATACGCGGCTGCCACCAGGCTTCCACGCGGTCGTAAACCCCCGATTTCCCGGCTTCCCGGCCAATCCGGTAGAAGGGAGAGCCCATGTACAGGTTGTTGGCGTACGGGGTGCCGGCCACGCTGATGTCGGTGTAGAGCGGCATGAGGTTTTTGCCGGCGTAAAGGCGGTTCACCAGGCTGATGTTCCAGTGCCGGGCCTCGGCATAGACCTCGGCGCCGCCGGGGGTGAGGGTCCCTGAATGCAGGGCCCGGTCGCGCTGCATGGCCTGCAGCCAGCCCAGGCGCAGGGTCAGCAGTTGGATGCCGGCCATCTTCCCGGCATTCAGCTGGGCGAAGGGCTCGATGAGGTTATCGTCCACCACACCGGGATATTTGTACGAGCCGGCAAAGTGGTGGAAGGTGCCGGCCCAGCCCAGGGTTAGCCATTCTTTGGGCGTCCATTCGCCGTAGGTGAAGATGACGAATTCTTCGCGGCGGAATTCGCTTTGGTGGCCTTTCCAGTCACATCCCACTTCGAAGAAGGCCTTGGACGTCTGCAGTTGCAGCAGGGCGCCGTCGAAGTTGCGGTCCAGGTGGCGGAGAGAATCCGACCAGAAAGCCTGGGAATAGTTCCCCTGCGAGAGGCTGCGCGGATAGGCGCCGAACACGCCGGTCAACTTGGCTTTGGAGAAAGTGAGGTCGAAACGATACCAGAGCGTGATTTCGCGAAGAAGGCGCGTGTTCTCCAGTCCCCGGTCGGCATCGTCCGAACCGGCGGCCGCCGGCGTACGGACGGGGTATTCCCCCATGTTCTTGATAATGTCCAGGCCCGCCATTACCTGATGGACGTTGCGGGCGTTCTGTTTGATGCGAAGTCCTACGGACGGGGTCAGGAAGGCTGTGTTGATGGTCATGGAACGGGTAAATGCCTCTTTCCCCGCGTCCATTTCGCGGTTGTCGAAATAGAATTCGAAACCGGCATCGTATACGAATTCCGGTTTCTGCCCGAAAGCGGACTGGGCCGCCAGCACCGCCAGCAGCAGGAAAATACATCTTCTCATACGTACAAAGGTAGCAAATTTTTGATGTTTTCAGACACTTTGTTTATTTTTGTAAAGTATGAAACTCCAGACTCTTGTCCCGATTCTTCCGCTACCGGTTACCCTGTCCCTGCAAGACAAGGTGACGGTTCTGGGCAGCTGTTTTGCCGATGCTGTGGGTTCCCGTCTTGCCGAATGGGGATGGGATGCCAGCGTCAATCCTTTCGGCACGCTCTTCAATCCCGTTTCGGTGTGCAACAGCGCAGCCCGTATGGATAGCGGCATTCCCTTTACCGAGGCCGACTGTGTCGAAATGGGTGCCGGGGCCGGCCGGATCGGTTCTTTCAGCCACCATACCTCTTTTGCCCGGCCCACTCCGGAGGCTTTTCTGGCGAACGCTAATGCAGTGCTGGAGGTGGCCTCGGCCCGATGGAAGGCATCGAACCGGGTGCTCATTACCCTGGGAACGGCCTGGGTGTACCGGCACAAGGAAAGTGGGGAAGTGGTGGCAAACTGTCTCAAGCGGCCGGCGGGGGAATTCTCGCGTGAGTGCCTCTCCGTCCCGCAAGTGACGGCCCTGTTGACCTCACTGGTGAAGCGTCATGCCGAAAAGTCCTTTATCTTTACGGTCAGCCCCATCCGCCATCTCCAGGACGGGGCGCATGCCAATCAGCTTTCGAAAGCGACTTTGCTGCTTGCCCTCGAGGCCGTTTGTGCGGCCTTCCCGGAGCGGACGGCCTATTTCCCGGCTTACGAGATTGTGCTGGATGAACTACGCGATTATCGCTTTTATGCGGAAGACATGCTGCACCCCTCTGCACAGGCCGAAGACTATATTTTCGAGCGTTTCATTGACGCCGTCCTGCCGCCCGCCCAGCGTTCCGACCTCGAAGCCCGACGCAAAGCCCTTCTGGCCTCGCGTCATCGTCCGCTTCATTGATCCAGGCCTTGTTGCAGGAAGGCGATGAAGCGGTCAACGTTGAGGTCGTAGCCGCGAACGGGGGTGAGTTGATTCCCGTTCGCATCCAGAATGACATAGGCCGGTTGAGCGTTGATCCCGAAACGCGTCCGGGCGATGTAGGAGTTCACTTTTCCCATCTTTACGAGTTCCTTCCCCTCGGGGGTGACGATGCGGTCCTGCGGGGCGGCGTCGTATTTTTTCTCATCGGTATATAACGAGGCGATGATGAAATGTTCGCGCAGCAGGGTCAGAACGCGCGGATCGCTCCACACGCGGGCTTCCATCTCCCGGCAGTTGGTGCATCCGTGTCCGGTAAAATCGGCAAAGACGCGTTTCCCTTCTGCCTGGGCGCGTTCCAGTGCTTCGCTGAGGGAGAAACAGCCGGGCAGGCCGTGGGGGATTTCCAGGTCATTTGTACGGGTATAGGAGCGCTCCTGGTATTTCATGGGCGGAAGATAGCCGGAAAGGGCCTTCAGCGGGGCGCCGAACAGGCCGGGGATCATATACACGACGAAGGAGAATACGGCAATGCCCAGCCCCAGCCGGGTCAGGCCGATGCCCTCAGGGGCTTCTTCTCCTTTGAACCGAAGCCAACCCAGCAGATAGCAGCCCAGCAGGCTGAAGACCACGATCCAGATGGCCAGATAGACTTCGCGATCCAGCAGGCCCCAGTGGTAGGTCTGGTCGGGAATGCTGAGGAATTTCAGGGCGAGGGCCACTTCAATGAAGCCCAGGATAATCTTGACCTGCCCCAGCCAGCTGCCGCTCTTGAGTTTCTTCAAGATGGACGGGAAGAGGGCCAGCAGGGTAAAGGGGAGGGCGAAGGCTACGGAGAAGGCGAGCATGGTTACGATGGGCGTCCAGAACTGCCCCTGGGTAGATTTGATGAGGACTGTTCCTACGATGGGGCCCGTGCAGGAGAAGGAGACCAGCACCAGGGTCAAGGCCATGAAGAAAACGCCCACCAGACCGCCCCGATCTGCGTTTTTGTCGCTCTTGTTGACCAGGGAAGAAGGAAGGGTTATTTCAAAGGCGCCGAAGAAGGAGGCCGCAAAAATGAGGAAGACGGCAAAGAAGATGAGGTTGGGAAGCCAGTGGGTGGCCAGCCAGTTGAATATATCTGCCGTGACGGCCGCGCCGCCGATCAGGCGGGTCAGGCCGATGATGAGGCAGATGGGGAGCGTGTACAGCAGGACGATGAAGAGGCCGTACATAAAGGCTTTGAAGCGTCCGGCTGCGGGGGAGGCGGATCCTTTGAGGAAGAAGGATACCGTCATCGGGACCATCGGGAAGACGCAGGGGGTCAGCAGCATGGCCAGTCCCCAGAGGATGGCTTCCAGGACCAGGGCCCAGAGAGAGCCGCCGGCCGTCCCGTTGTCCTCGGAAACCGGCTGGGTCTCCTGCAGGGAAGCGGTTTGGGTGGGAATCAGGGGAATCTCAAAGGCCCATTCTTCCGGAGCGGCGCACAGGGTGTCGTTGCAACTGTTCCAGGTGATGGTGCCTTTCAGCAGGGCGTCCGGTGCGGCGGTACGTACCTGCTGGACCAGTACAATGCTCCGTTCGAAAATCAATTCGCCCGAGGCGGTCTGCCGGGGTTCGCCTACTTCCTGTAGCGCTCCTTCCAGGGTAAAGCCTTGGGGCTCAGCGAAGTCGATCTCGGTGGCCGAATACTCGTCCCGGAGGCTGTAGGTATGCCAGCCTTCCAGGATGGCCCCGGTAAAGCGAACCTCCAGCAGACTGTCCTGCAGGGCTGAAACGCTCCCTGCCCAGGTGACCGTCTGTTCCGGGGCCTGGGCAAAAACGGCGGCGCTGAAACACAGTACCGCCGCCAGTATGCTGAGGATTCTTCTCATGAAGGGAAGGACTTATTTGGCGTAGGCCACCGAACGGGTCTCCCGGATCACAGTAATCTTTACCTGGCCCGGATAGGTCATCTCGTTCTGGATCTTCTGGGCGATGTCGGCCGAGAGGGCGGCGGCCTGCTGGTCGCTCACTTCCTCCGCACCTACGATCACGCGCAGTTCACGGCCGGCCTGGATGGCGTAGCTCTTGGTGACGCCCTGATACGAGGCGGCCAGGTCTTCCATGCCTTTCAGACGCTTGATATAGGATTCGATGACCTCGCGGCGGGCACCCGGGCGGGCGCCGGAAATGGCGTCGCCAATCATTACGATGGGGGAGATGATGGAGGTCATCTCGATTTCCTCGTGGTGGGCGCCGATGGCGTTGCAGATTTCGGGTTTCTCCTTGTACTGCTCGGCCAGTTTCATGCCCAGCAGGGCGTGCGGCAGGTCGGGATCCTCCTCGGAGACCTTGCCGATATCGTGCAGCAGGCCGGCGCGTTTGGCAATCTTGGGGTTGAGGCCCAGTTCGGATGCCATGATGGCGCTGATGTTGGCCACCTCACGGGAGTGCTGCAGCAGGTTCTGGCCATAGGAGGAACGGTATTTCATGCGGCCGATAAGCTTGACCAGCTCGATGTTCATACCATGGATGCCCAGGTCGATGCAGGTGCGTTTTCCGGTTTCCAGGATCTCGTCTTCCAGCTGCTTCTGGACCTTGGTCACGACCTCTTCGATGCGGGCCGGGTGGATGCGGCCGTCCACCACCAGCTGGTGGAGGGACAGGCGGGCTACTTCGCGGCGGACCGGGTCGAAGGCGGACAGCAGGATGGCGTCCGGGGTATCGTCCACGACGATTTCTACACCGGTGGCGGCCTCCAGGGCGCGGATGTTGCGGCCTTCGCGGCCGATGATGCGTCCCTTGATTTCATCGCTCTCGATGGGGAAGGTGGTCACGGCATTCTCGATGGCGGTTTCGGAGGCGGTCCGCTGGATGGTGTTGATGACGATGCGTTTCGCTTCCTTGGTAGCGTTCAGGCGCGCCTCGTCCATCATGTCGTTGATATAGGCCTGCGCCTCGGTGCGGGCTTCGGCCTTCATGTTCTCTACCAGCATGTTCTTTGCCTCGGCGGCCGTCATGCCGGCAATGGCTTCCAGCTGTTTGTTGGCCTGGGCGCGCAGACCTTCGAATTCTTCGGTCTTGCGGCGGAGGCTTTCCTGCTGGGCCTGGAGGCTGCTCTGCAGGGTTTCGGTGTCGCGGAGCTTTTTCTGGAGGTCGGCATTCTGCTGGCCCAGGGCGCTCTCTTTCTGTTTGATCCGGTTTTCGGCCTCGCGCAGCTGGTTGTTCTTTTCGTTCACATGCTGCTCGTGCTCGGTCTTGAGCTGGAGATATTTCTCCTTGGCCTGCAGGATCCTTTCCTTTTTAATCTGTTCTCCTTCCGCTTCGGCGGCACGGAGGATTGCCTCTTTCTGGCCTTTCAGCAGCAGCTTTCGGGCCACTATGTAGATAGCCAGGGCGGCGATTGCGCCAATGATGGCTCCTATCAAATACTGTAACATACGAATATATAGTAAATTAAGTGTTTTCGTCAGAAAAAACCGCCGGTCGTTTGTCTTAGTCCTTACCATGTAAGATTTGGGTTCCGCTCCGTTTCAGACTTCCGGTGCAGGTGCACAAAGGCCCCTGGACCCGAAGGCCCGGCCTGTCATCCTGGAGCGAGAGGGCCCGGTTCCGAAGAACTTTGTTGAAATAAGCACGCGGGACCGGCGGGATGTTTCTGTTATGTCAAAGTTGGGAGAGGTAGTCGTCCGTGTCCTTTTTCAGGCGCGCGGCTTCGTCGGCGAGGGCTTCCATCTTGCGTTGTGTGGCCAGTCGGCTGACGGTTTCGTTCAGCGCCACGAAGGAAAGCTTGTCTGCGAGGGAACGCTCCGGGAACCGGGCGTCGTAGGCGGCAATCTTCTTGTTGATTGTCTCTGCGGCGATCCGCATCAGTTGCTCCATTTCCGGAGAACTGGCTTTCAGCGGATAATCCGTTCCTGCAATCTTTATGGTTATACTCTGTTCCATCCTACTTTTCCAACAAGGAGATGCATCGGTCGATCTCCCGGATGAGTTTATCCATCTTTTCCTTGGCGACGACATTGCTGCCGGCGGGGGCCATAAACGCCGCGGAGAGTTTCATCGTGTCGATTTGCTGCTCCAGTTCGGCTATCTTCTCTCTGCAGTCCGTATTCCGTTGCTCGCTTTGTGCCAATGCCTCGCGGAGCGATTCGCACTCCGCTTTCTGGGCCTCGTACAAAGCGATAAGCCGTTCGATATTCTTTTTTACATCTTCCAGCATATTCCGGAACTCTGCAATCTTTGCAAATATAACAAATAATTCTCATTTATTATACTGGTATTGGGGATTTTTTTCTACCTTTGAGAAAATTAGACCCAACGTGATGAAGGAGATTCATTTCGGCTTGCTGCCGCGGATTCTCGTGGCGATTGTCCTGGGCATCGGCTTCGGTTGTTTCCTGCCGGGTGTCGTGGTTCGTGGTTTTGCGACGTTCAACAGCATTTTCAGCCATTTCCTCCAGTTCCTGATTCCGCTCATTATCATCGGCCTGGTTACACCGGCCATTGCGGAAATTGGAAAAGGGGCGGGCGTGCTGCTGGCCATCACGGCCCTGATTGCTTATCTGGACACCGTTTTTGCGGGCTGTTTCTCCTACCTGACCAGCGTGCTGGTTTTCCCGAAACTGATTTCCGGCGGGCCCACGGTGTCTGAAATCGCACAGGCGGAAGAAGTCCTGCCGTATTTCACCATCGAGATTCCTCCGATGACGGATGTGATGACGGCCCTTGTCTTTTCCTTTACGCTGGGCCTGGGCATGGCCTTCTTCGGCTCACAGCAGCTTAAGGGGCTGGCGTCTGAATTCAAGGATATCGTGGTCAAGACCATCGAAACGGCCATCCTGCCCCTGCTCCCGATTTATATTTTCGGCATTTTCCTGAGCATGACCTATACCGGACAGGCCTGGAGCGTATTGAAGGTGTTCGTGTCCATCATCGGGGTGATTTTCCTGATGCACATCATCCTCCTGCTGGTGCAGTTCGGCGCTGCGGGCGTCATTACGCGCCGCAATCCTCTCCGGCTGCTGGCCACAATGATGCCGGCCTATTTTACCGCCCTGGGAACCTCCTCCTCGGCGGCAACCATCCCCGTAACCCTGAACCAAACCCTCAAGAACGGGGTTTCCGGTGAGGTGGCGGGTTTTACCGTCCCGCTGTGCGCCACCATCCACCTGTCGGGCAGTACGCTCAAGATTGTCTCCTGTGCGGTGGCCCTGATGATGATGCAGGGAATGCCCTTCGATGCGGGAATGTTCCTGGGCTTCATCCTTATGCTGGGCATCATGATGGTGGCGGCTCCGGGTGTACCGGGCGGCGCCATTATGGCGGCCCTGGGCGTGCTGGGCTCTGTGTTGGGCTTCGGCGAGCAGGAACAGGCGCTTATGATTGCCCTGTATATTACGATGGACAACTTCGGCACGGCCTGCAATGTGACGGGGGACGGTGCCATCGCCCTGGTAATTGATAAATTTTTCCGAAAAAGAACGTAACAGCATATGAGAGATTACGGTTATCTGCGAATCATGGCCTGCTCGCCCCGGGTGCGGGTGGCCGATGTCCGTTTCAACTGCGAGACCATCACGGAAGCCATCGAGGCCGCCGATGCGGCACGGGCCGCCCTGGTCGTGTTCCCGGAACTGTCGCTGACCGGTTATACCTGCGGGGACCTCTTCGGACAGAACCTGCTTATTGACAAGGCGGAAGAGGCTGCCAAGGAGATTGTGCGCGTCTCGCGCGCCAAGGCGGTAACCATCGTAGTGGGCGTTCCGGTCCGGTTCGGCGGGCACCTCTACAACTGTGCCGCCGTCATCCGCAACGGCCGGCTCAAGGGCCTGGTCCCGAAAATCTATCTGCCTACGTACAACGAATTCTACGAGGCCCGCTGGTTCGCTTCCGGCGCCGCTTTCCTGGGCTCTCCCGAGACGGTGAAATATGCCGGCCAGACCTGTGTGCTGGCCCCGGCTCAGCTCTTCAGTATCGGAAAGGCCTCCTTTGCCGTGGAACTGTGTGAAGACCTCTGGACCCCGGTCCCGCCGTCTTCCTGCCACGCCCTGGCCGGCGCCGAGGTGATCGTGAACCTGAGCGCCAGCAACGAAGTCCTCTTGAAACACAAGTATCGCCGCAGCCTGGTGGCGGGCCAGAGCGCCCGGACCGTGAGCGCCTATGTCTATTGTGGTGCGGGCTATGGCGAATCTACCCAGGATGTGGTGTTCGCCGGTTCCTCCTTCATCTGCGAGAACGGGTCCTTCCTGGCCGAAAACGAGCGTTTCCGGATGGACGGTTCATCGGTGACGGCCGATGTGGATATTGAAAAACTGACGGTCCTGCGCCAGAAGGAAAATACCTTCCAGGCCATCCTGCCCGATGGCCATCCGCTGCAGGACAATTATATCCGGGTGGATTTGGGAGAAGGTCCGGAAACGGATTTCGAGGCCGCCCTGTATCGCACGGTGGAACCCCATCCCTTCGTTCCGGACGGGGATGCGGCCGAGATTGACCGCCGCGCCCGCGAGGTGCTTTCCATCCAGGTGACGGGCCTGGTCTCCCGCCTGGAACACATTGGCTGCCAGACGGCTGTGATTGGCATTTCCGGCGGTCTGGACAGTACCCTGGCCCTCTTGGTAACGGCCTTGGCCTTCGACCAGTTGGGATGGTCCCGGGACCGCATCCTGGGCATTACCATGCCCGGCCTGGGCACATCCGGCCGCACCAAGGGCAATGCGGTGGACCTGATGGCCGCCCTGGGGGTAACGGCGCGGGAGATCTCGGTGGTCCCTGCGGTGGAGCAGCATTTCCGGGATATCGGCCACGATCCCAAGGTGATGGATGCCACGTATGAAAATGCACAGGCTCGCGAACGTACGCAGATCCTGATGGATGTGGCGAACCAGGAGAACGGAATTGTGATCGGGACGGGCGACCTGTCGGAACTGGCCTTGGGCTGGTGTACGTACAATGGGGACCAGATGTCCATGTACGGCGTGAATGCGGGGGTTCCCAAGACCCTGGTTATCCACCTGGTCCGCTGGGCGGCGGAAAACCGTTTCGGCGCTGCCGGCGGCCACACCGGCCGTTCGGTCCGGGAGATTCTCCTGGATATCGTGGATACGCCCATCAGCCCGGAACTGACCCCCTCCGACGCTTCGGGCGCCATTGCCCAGAAGACGGAAGACCTGGTGGGCCCGTACGAGCTGCACGACTTCTTCCTGTATCATTTCTTCCGCTTCGGCACCTCGCCGGCCAAATTGTATTTCCTTGCCCGCAAGGCGTTTGCGGACAAATATGACGAGGATACCCTCAAGAAATGGCTGCGGAAATTCTACTGGCGCTTCTTTAGCCAGCAATTCAAGCGCTCGGCCCTGCCGGACGGGCCCAAGGTGGGCTCGGTGTCCCTCTCGCCCCGCGGCGACTGGCGCATGCCTTCGGATGCCAAGTCCAGCCTGTTCCTGGCCGAACTCGACACCTTGTAGCAGGAAAGGATCGGTCTACCGGTCGTATTTGCGATGGACGGTGAGGTAAATGCCCCGCCCGAGGAAGTACACCCCGATGAGCAGGATGGCAATGAAGGTAAAGGTCTTGCCTTCGCCGTTTACCAGGCCGGCTATGCCCCAGCCTACGGCAATCAGTCCCATGATGTAGTACAGGAAGAAGAGGTATTTCATATCGCTACAGGGCTTCAATCATTTTCTCAAAGAGGGCGGTCATCTTGACGGCGGCCGCGTCTGCCGCTTTCACCACGTCGTCCCCGTCGTTCACATAATCCTCTGCATAATCGTCGTGCGCCTCGTTGGTGATGACGGACATGCCGAACACGGGAACATTTGCGTGGCGGGCTACGATAACCTCCGGAATGGTGGACATACCGGTGGCGTCTCCGCCGATAATCCGGATATATTTGTACTCGGAAGGCGTTTCATAGGTAGGACCGGTGCCGCCATAATAGACACCTTCTTTCACGGGAATCTCCATCTTCGCGGCCAACTCTTTCGCCAGGGCGATGAGTTTCAGGTCGTACGGACGGGTCATATCCGGGAAACGCGGGCCGAATTCATCCATATTCGGACCGATGAGCGGATTGGGCAGCTGGTTGATGTGGTCCCGGATGATCATCAGGTCGCCCACGTGGAAATCGTAATTGACGCCGCCGGCCGCATTGGAAACGAAGAGGGCCTTGATGCCCGCGAGGATCATGACGCGGATGGGAAGGGTGACCATCTCCATCGGATAACCTTCATAATAATGGATACGTCCTTGCATGGCGATGACGGTCTTGCCGCCCAGTTCGCCTACCAGGAAATTCCCTTTGTGGCCGATAGCCGTAGATACCGGGAAGCCCGGAATCTCACGGTAGGGGATGACGATGGGATCCTTGATTTTCTCGCCGAGCCGTCCCAGGCCGCTGCCCAGGACAATGCCGACTTCCGGTTGGAGTCGGGCATCTTCAATCACTTTTTTGACATAGGAGGCCGCCTTGCGGATGTGCTCCAGACGCTCCTGGAGGATTTCAGCGGTATTGTTCAGCATATCGAATTATGGGTTAATCAGTTTCTTAAGCATATCCTGGGCGCTGTGGAGGATGGCTTTTTCGCCTTCCACCTGCTCGTTCCGCATAAGGATGCGTCCGCCCCGGATGACGGTGCGGATGCAGTCGCTGTGTGCGGAATAAATGAAATTGGCCGCGAAGGGGGCGGGGGACAGGAAGAAGGTATTGTCCGTGTCCACGAGGAAAAAGTCCGCCAGGCAGCCTTCAGCGATGCGCCCGGCGTCGATGCCCAGGGCTTTCGCGCCGTTCACGGTAGTCGTATCAATCAACTCGTTCAGCGGCAGGGCGGTGGGGTCGCTGCGCCAGGCTTTCTGGATGATGGCCGATGTCTTCATAGCCTCCAGCATGTCCAGGTTGTTGGACGATGCGCAGCCGTCGGTGCCCAGGCACACGTTCGCGCCGGCGTCCCGCAGTTCCTGATAGCGGAATTTGTACCCCGAGGCGAGCTTGGTGTTGGAGTTGATGTTGTGCACGCAGGAGACGCCCCGCTGTCCCAGGATCTCTACATCTTTGTCGCTGAGCCAGAGGGTGTGGGCGGCAATGACGTCCGGTCCCAAAACACCCAGGCGGTCCAGGTATTCAACAGGGGAGAGACCGCCGTGAAGTTGCTGGCAGTCTGTAACTTCCTTCTGGGTCTCGGATAAGTGGATATGGATTTTGAGACCGTGTTTGCGGGCGAATTCCGCCGCCCAGATCAGGTTGGATTCGCTAACGGTATAGATGGCGTGGGGGGCAACCGTAAACAATGCATCTCCCTCCCAGCGGAGCGATCGCTCATACTGCTGCTCGCATTCTTCCCGCTGGCGGCTGACGGCCGAAGGGTCCCCGTGGTCCAGCAGCACATAGGAAAGGACCGGACGAACCCCCATTTCCTTGGCGGCCCGGCAGGCTTCGTCCGGAATCCAGTACTGGTCGTTGAACGTGGTGGTTCCCGTCTTGATCATTTCCAGGCAGGCCACCTTGGTGCCCCAGTAGATGAAATCTCCGTCTATCTTGGATTCCAGGACCCAGATATCGTCCAGCCATTCATGCAGGTCGCGGACATCTTCGGCGATACCGCGCATCAGGCTCATGGACGAGTGGGTATGCATGTTGATGAAGCCGGGGAAGGCCACCTGCCCGCCTGCATCCAGGACCTCTACGCCCTCGGGTGCAGGAAGGGTTCCTGCAGGACCGATGCGGAAAAACCGTCCGTCCCGGATGTCGATATCGCTCGGACGTCCTTCGACGGTGACGTTTTTGATAAATATTGAATTCATATCTTTGTGGTCAATTTTTCAAAGATACGAATTATTTTTTGAAAAAGGAAAAACGAAGGCCCACCTGGGCGCCGATATGGTTGCCGGAAACGTCTCCGAAATCGGCAAACAGGCCGTAAGTGATGCGGGCGAACCGGAGCACACCGTCCACCTCTCCCGTGAAGCCGGTATAAATCTGGTTCACAGGCTCAAAGGGATGGTCGTAGGTGCCCCAGTTGCGGGTTCCGGTCAGCATCAACTTGTAGGGATACCGTTCATCTTTCAGCAAATAGCCGCTGCAGGCAGCGTGGAGGGCCACCAGCCGGTTGTTCCAGACAGGACAGTTGCCCACAACGTAGGACCCGGTCATGATCAGGGAAGGGTCGAACAGGAAGAGCGGCGTACCGTTGACACGGCCGTAATGGGTCCAGCCGCTACGGTAATCTTCGTGGTTGAAATAATTGTCATCACCTCCCAGGATGATTTTTCCGTAATACGGGTCGGAAGGGTCCTGGGCCGCTTTTTCCTCGGGAGTGGCGGGCCGGTCGTGGGCTTCTCCGGACTGGGAACGGGTATACTGGAATTCCACCAGGGCGTCCGTAATCCAGTCCCTGCGGTTGTGGCGCTGGACGTGTACCGTCCAGTTTCCATCCGGGAAGTTCTGGAAATACAGGCCGGATTTGTCCTCAAACGGGGAATCCTGCTGGAGGTTCAGGGTCCAGGTGTCGAACCGGTAGCTGAGCTGGAAGGATTTCAGACCGATATGGTTGCCCAGCCGGCTCTCCTGCGCACCGGCGGAGGAATCGTCGCCGCCGGAGGAGAAGGTGATGATTTTCAAGTAGTTCTTCAAGTTGACATCGCCAAGTTTGTAGCCGCTGTCTCCGCCCCATTGGGACCAGAGTTCGAGGGAGCCGGTAAGTTTGAGCCGCTCCCCGATATCGATGCGTCCGCCAATGAGGGTATTGTGCACCAAGGCGTTTTTGGCAAAACGGGCGTCGATGGTGCGATAATCTCCGTAACGGCCGAATAACCAGACAATTTTGCTGGTGCCCGGAACGGCGAACGGGGCGATATCCAGGCTGTAGCCCGGCATGGGGCGGGCATTCCCGCTCATGATGAAATTGCCGCCCGTCAGCGAAAGGGAGCCCAGGGAAGGGCGGTCTGCCAGATAGCGCTGGGGCTGTCTCCACAGGCCGGCATCCAGGCTGATTTTCTTCCAGCGCAAGCCGGCATAGCATTCGTCGGCGAAGATGTCGCTTTGGCTGGACAGGTTGCCCGCCACGGCGGCTCCGGCATGCCACTGGATGGTATTCTCCTCATTATAAGGGAGTTTTGCACCCACCAGGGCGACGGTAGAAAATTGTCCTTCCGGGAAGAGGCCGTATTGGTTGGCCCCCATCCAAAAAGGCGAACTGCCACCGCTTGCAGCGGCAGCAGTCAGCCAAGTGTAAATAATGATGTCTTTCATTTAAAATTCTTCTTCTCTCTCCACATGCTCATGTTCTACGATGGGTGCTCCGTGCAGGCACTGCACCTTGATGTACTCGATGGCATCGTTCAACCCATCCTTGAATTTCTCGAAATCTTCCTTGTATAGGAAAATCTTGTGTTTATCAAAGACAAAATTGCCGTCTCTCTCTTGTCTGCGTTTGCTTTCCGTGATGGTTAGGTAAAAGTCCTTGTTCCCACGGGTGGCCTTTACGTCGAAGAAGTAGGTCCGCTTGCCGGCGCGCACCGGTTTGGAATAGACATCTTCTGCATCTTCTCTATACATAACTCGTTGTTTTATAAGTCAATGCACAAAAATAAGGAAATTTCTGAAATTCTGCATAACTTTGTAAAAATATTTTGACAGATTTTATGCTCAACCGAAGGATACTGCGGATCAAGGCTTTCAAGATTCTCTATGCGTATGCGGAGAATCCGGCCCTGACCCTGAAAGAAGCGCTGAAACAACTGGCCTGCTCTTGTGAGGCCACGCAGGATTTGTATCTCTATATGCTGGGAATCGTGGCGCCGCTGACGCAAGAGGCGGCCCTGCGCATCGAGGCGGCCCGTGGGAAATTCAATCCCACCGAGGAGGAACGCAACCCCAACCTGAAATTCGCCCGGAACGCCCTGGCACCGCTGCTGGCGGAAGATATCGACCTGCAGAAACTGCTGGAAAAGAAAAAACTTTCCTGGGAGCAGCAGGATGCCTTCCTGTATAAATTGTATGCCACCATCCGCACGAAAGACTATTTCCGGGCCTATATGGAGAATCCCGGAACGTCGCTGGAAGAGGATGTGGCCCTGTTCATCCGCATTTTCGAGGAGGAATTCGAGGACAGTCCCGAACTGGCGTCCATCCTGGAGGATATGAGCATCTGGTGGAACGACGACCTGGCCTATGCCCTTAACCTGTGCTGCCAGTCCCTGGAGAAACTGGCCAAGGGCGGTCGCTGGACCCTTCCGCCGCTGTACAAGAGTACGGCCGACGCCGATTTCGTGACCAAGCTCCTGACCGCTGCCATGTCGGGATATGGCCGTTATTCGGAAATGGTGGCCTCCCATACGTCGGATTGGGAACAGGACCGGCTGTTCGCGACAGATGTGGCCCTGATTGCCATGGGTCTGGCCGAAGCCGTTACCTTCCCGGAGATTCCGGTCAAGGTGACCATCAACGAATACGTGGAAATCTCCAAGTTTTACAGTACGCCCCGCAGCCGCTCCTTTGTGAACGGCCTGCTGGACAAACTCATCGGAGAGATGGACACCGAGGGCCTGGTGGTGAAATCGGGCCGTGGCCTTTTATAGAATTTTTTACCTTAAATAAAATAATATGAATATGTTAACGATTCTTCAAGCGGCGCCCCAACAGGGAGGCAGTGCTTCCTTCATTCTCATGATGGTTGCCATTTTTGCGGTTATGTGGTTCTTCATGATCCGTCCGCAGCGCAAGCAGCAGAAGGAACTGGAAAAATTCCGCAATGAGCTGAAGAAAGGCGACAAGGTCGTAACCGCCGGCGGTATCTACGGAACCGTCGATGAAATCAAGGAGAAATACGTCCTGCTGAAGGTGGATGGTGACACCCGCCTGCGCGTGGATAAGAACTCCCTCGTCCGGGATTATTCGGATGCCCAGCAGCAATAGGACACGGGGAAGGGACCTTGCGGGTCTGCTGTTCTCGCTCCTGTTGGCTTTCAGTATCTGGCTGATCCATAACCTTTCGCTGAATTATACCCAGGTGATTGCCGTCCCCGTGACGGCGCGCAGCAATATCGAAGGGCACCAGGAACTGTCTTCCAATTCCTGTGAAGTGGCGGCCCGCTGCCGGATGAACGGTTTCGCACTTTTGCGGCACCGTAACCGGTCGCGTACCGAAACCCATACGGTTTTCTTCGATGCGGCCGACCTCCGTCCCGACGACGGAGACCTGTTCTCGGTGGTATCCGAGCAGCTGGTGAATTATTTCAGCGAGATTTTCGGCGACGGTGCCATCCTGGAATCGATGGTGTCGCGGAGCGTCCAGTTCCGCTTCCCGTACGAGAATCACCGGAAAGTCCCGGTGGTTCCCGTACAGTCGTTGTCGTTCCGTTCCCAATATATGGCGCTTTCGCCCATGGTGGTGCAGCCGGATTCGGTGACCATCTATGGCGAGCCCTATCAGGTGGACGCCGTGGATGCGGTCTTTACCCAGACCATCGAACTGAATAACGTCCGCAGCGGCGTGCACGGGATTGTTCCCATCAACCCGGTGAACGGTATCCGCATGAGCGCGACCGAGGTAAGTTACTCGATGAGCGTTACGCGCTATGTGGAGATGACCGCCACCCTGCCGGTTTCGGTACGCGGGGTCCCGGCGGGGAAGACGCTTTCCGTCTATCCCTCGCAGGCCGAGGTGACCTTCCGCTGCGCCTTCCCGGTGCTGGAAAGCCCCGAGGAGAAAACGCGCCTGTATATCGATTACGATGATTTCGCGGGTTCCATCAACGGCCGTTGCGTGGCCCGTCCGGCTGGTCTGCCGATGGGCGTTATCGACTGCCGGATAGAGCCGCAGGTGTTTGAATGTGTAGAAAGGGGGAAGCGCTAGAGATGAAAACGGTATTGGTCACAGGGGGAATCGGAAGCGGTAAATCGGCCGTCTGCGCCTATCTGGCGTCTTGCGGCGTTCCGGTCTATGATTCCGACAGCCGCACCAAGGCGCTCTATGATTCGGATCCGGCCTTGCTGCCGGCCATGGAAAAGGCATTCGGCACCCCGCTGCGGGATGCATCCGGGAAATTGGACCGGCCGGCGCTCTCTGCCGTCATTTTTGCCGATGCCGATGCCCGTACAACCCTCGAAAAGATTGTCTATCCCGCCGTGCTGCGGGATTTTCTTTCGTGGAAGGAAGCCTGCTCGCAGCAGCCGTGGTGCGGATACGGCCCGGAGCCCTTCGTGGTGATGGAAAGCGCGGTCGCCGCCCACAAGGCTCCGTTTGATACCGTTTTCGATAAGGTGGTTGCGGTGACGGCACCGCTGGAGACCCGGGTTCGCCGGGCGGTGAAACGGGACGGGTCTACGCCGGACCGGGTACGGCAGCGTATCCGCAGCCAGCAGGACGATACGGCCCGTGCCGATGCCGTTTTTGACAACAGCGGCCCAATTGCCTCCATCCCTTCCCTCGCCGATCAACTTTTCCTCCATCTCTGGCAATAATCCCATCCCTGCCTTCACTTCTGCCTTCACTTCTGCCTTTCCCCGGAAATTCCTGCGGTTTCCCGGAAGGTCCTGCGTTTTTCAGGGGGACCTTCCATGCTAGAGGCCGTTTTTAAGGAAGGTCCTGCGCTTTTCCAGGGGACCTTCCATGCCAGAAGCCATTTTCCCGGAAGGTCCTGCGTTTTTCAGGGGGACCTTCCATGCCAGGGGCCATTTTTCCGGAAGGTCCCTGTCCAAGTGCTCCTGGTCTGCGCTATTTCGGGACACCTGGAGCCGTGAGGCCCTTGATTCAAGAGATGCAGCGACGGAGCCGAAGCACCTATGATGTATGCGCGAGATCCCGTGACGGGTACGAACGCCCTGCAAGCAACAACGCGCCGGGGAGGAGAGCCTTTTGGCTTGAGCTCCCCGCACCCGGCGCGATTGTAGCCGCCGGAGGTGCTTGATTCCGGCGGCGGTGCGTTCCTGGACAGCACGTGCCATCATGCCCATCCTGGTCTAGCCCGGAGCACCCATTCCGCACGTGTGCAGGCTAAATGCTTGACATACATTCATTTGCTAAAAGCCGGTTCTTAAAAACTAAGAACCGACTTTCAGGAACTTGCTCATTGCTAATCACTTAACCTGCACAAGGCTTTCGACGATTAATAGTCATACACGTATATTTGCAAGAGAACCAATAAATTTTTATATTTGTAGGATAATATAATAAAGACACAATATGAAAACAGATTTGGCAAGAATTCTTTCCGTTTCGGGTCAGCACGGACTGTTCCGTTACCTGGCTCAGCAGCGTGGTGGTGCCGCGATTGTGGAGGCATTGTCCACTGGCAAACGTACGGCTTTTGATCTCCGCACGAAAATGACCACGCTGGAGGATATTTCTATCTATACGCAGGAAGGCGAATTGAAATTGAAGGAGGTCTTCCGCGCCATCCAGGGCGTGTTGGGAGACAAGGATGCTCCGTCTCCGAAGGCTACGAGTGACGAGTTGAAGGCGCTCTTCTCCAAGGCTGTCCCGACCTATGACGGCGACCGTTTCTACGTCTCGCACATGAAGAAAGTCGTGGAGTGGTACAATGAATTGAAGCAGTTTGCTTCCCTGGATTTCGAAGAGGAGGGGGACGCCGAGGAGGCGAAGGCTGAGGAGGCGAAAGCCTGAGGAGCAGAGGCTTAAGGAAGCGAAAGCCTGAGGAGGAGAGCCCGAGGCAAAAGCAAAACGCAAACGCAAAAGCAAAACGCAAAAGCAAAACGCAAAAGCAAAACGCAAAAACAAAAGCAAATTAGTTTCTGATGAAAAAGAAAACGCTGCAGGTCATTACGCTGGGGTGTTCTAAGAATACGGTGGACACCGAACATCTGCTTGCCGCCGTGGCCGATGTCTGTGAAATCGTGCCCGAGGGCGGGGAGGGACCTGTGGACGTTCTGCTGGTCAATACCTGCGGGTTCATCGGCGATGCCAAACAGCAGTCCATCGACACGGTCCTTGCCTGCGCGGAACGCAAAAAGGCCGGCCTGGTGGGTTCCCTGCTGGTGATGGGCTGCCTGTCGCAGCGCTACCTGGCCACCCTGCCGGACCTGATTCCGGAGGTGGACGGCTGGTTCGGTGCGCGGGACCTGGCCCCGGTGGTGAAAGCCCTGGGCGGGAAGGCCCCGGACCGCTGGACGGCGCGCCGGGCCGCAGACAACCGCCTCCCGTATGCCTACCTGAAGATTTCCGAAGGCTGCGACCGGCGATGCTCCTATTGCGCCATCCCGTTCATCCGGGGGGCGCATCGTTCCGTTCCCATGGAGGACCTGGTGGCGGAAGCCCGCGAACTGGCCGCTCGGGGCGTGAAGGAACTGGTGCTGATTGCCCAGGATACCACCTATTACGGGCTGGACCTGTATCACCGGCGGGCGCTGGCCGAGTTGCTGGACCGCCTGTCGGAGGTGGACGGCATTGAATGGATCCGCATCCACTATTCCTATCCGGCCGATTTTCCGGAGGATGTGCTGGACCGCATGGCGGACAACCCGAAGGTGTGCCGGTATATGGATATCCCCCTCCAGCATATCGCAGACGGGGTTTTGGACAAGATGCATCGGCATGTAGACGGAGCCTGGACCCGCGCGCTGATTGCGAAGATGCGGGAGCGTGTGCCGGGGGTGGTGCTGCGGACAACGATGATTGTGGGGCATCCCGGCGAAGGGAAGCGGGCCTTCGAGGAACTGCTTTCGTTCGTGGAAGAAGCCAGTTTCGAGCGGCTGGGTGCTTTTACCTACTCGGAAGAGGAGGGAACCTTCGGCGCCGAAAATTATCGGGACCGGATTCCGGCAAAGGAAAAACGCGAGCGCCTGAACCGGCTGATGGAAGTGCAGAGCAAGATTTCCTATGCTTTCAACGCTTCCCGGGTGGGTACGGTAACCCGCGTCCTGGCAGACAGTTTCTCCGACGGCGTGCTGGTCTGCCGAAGCGAATTCGAGAGTCCGGAGGTGGACGGAGAAATCCTGGTCCGCGGTCCGGAAAAACTGACAGGTACTTTTTTCGATGTAAAGATAACAGGTGCCGACGAGTATGATCTTGTTGCGGAACTTGTTCATTGATAAATAGTTAATATATGAAACGTGCGATACTCACCTGGTTGTTCGGAGCCCTCCTCCTGGGGGTGGTCTCCTGTTCTCCCCAGGCTTTTTCAATGGCGGTGGATATGCGGCAGCCATCCCGGTCGGGACTGGATCTGGCCGGCAAGTCCTTCGCTGTGGTCTATCTGCTGAATGACCAGGATCAGACCAACTTGTTCAACGCGAATTTCGCGAACGGTTTTGCCGAGAAACTGGAAGATGAGTATTTCGGCGGCCGCCGCAGGGTGTCCCTGTTCAGTATCGCCAAGCAGGAAGACGCCAAATACGCGTCGAAGGATACCCTGGTGAATCTGGTGATGGATGTGAATGCCGACGTGGTTTTCCTGGTGGATACCCCTGCTTTCGGAGTGCAGGACAGCGAAAAGCTCCCGTTCAGCGTGAATGTCTTTGCCTACGATTCCATGAACCGGGCAGAGGACAAGGTCTATGCCTACAGCGGTTCCAATACGGTAGAAGTCAAGGACTGGGATAGCTCCTGCCGCAAAGCCGGTTACGAAGCGGGCAACATTTTCGCGCCCCAGTGGGAGAGCGAACGCTTCAGCGTGATTTATTTCGACGGGGGAGGCCTTTGGGAAAAGGCTTCAACCGCCGCAGCCTCCTTCCAGTGGAGTGTCGCCATTGATTGCTGGCTGCAACTGGCCGACACGGACAATGTCCAGAAGCGCTCCTGCGCCGAATATGATCTGGCGCTGGGCTGTTTCATGGAAGGACAGTACCAGCTGGCCCTGGAGTGGCTGGACCGCTCCGACGCGGACATGCCTGTCTACATGTCCAAGGATTTGCGCAAAAAGATTATTGAACGAATGAAATAACGCTAGTATATGACCAATAAGAACGAATTTGATGTCATTATCGTCGGCGGCGGCATAACCGGCGCGGGTACGGCCCGCGACTGTGCCATGCGCGGGCTGAAGGTGCTGCTTATCGAGCGGCATGATATCGCAACGGGCGCAACGGGCCGCAACCACGGCCTCCTGCACAGCGGCGCCCGCTATGCTGTGACCGACCGCGAATCGGCCACGGAATGTATTGAAGAAAACAAGATTCTTCGCAAAATCGCCCGTCACTGCGTGGACGATACGTCGGGTTTCTTTATCACGCTGCCCGAAGACGACCTGGCTTATCAGGCGAAATTTGTGGAAAGCTGCCTTGCGGCGGGCATCCAGGCCGATATCATCGACCCGAAGGAAGCCATCCGCCTGGAGCCTTCCGTGAATCCTACCCTGATTGGTGCCGTGCGGGTGCCGGACGGTTCGGTGGACCCGTTCCGCCTGTGCGCCGCCAATATGCTGGACGCCAAGCTCCACGGTGCCAAGGTACTGGTTTACACGGAAGTGGAGTCCTTCATCATGGAAGGCGACACGGTCCTGGGCGTGCGGACGGTGGACCAGCGAACGGGTGAAAAAGCCGAGTACCGGGCTGCCGTGACGGTGAACGCCGCCGGCATCTGGGGCCACCACATCGCCTCGCTGGCCGGTGTGAACATCGGTATGTTCCCGGCCAAGGGTGCCTTGCTTATTTTCGCGCACCGCGTGAACAGCATCGTCATCAACCGCTGCCGCAAACCCGCCAACGCCGATATCCTGGTTCCGGGCGATACGGTTTGCGTGATCGGCACCACCTCCACCCGGGTTCCGTACGAGGAGTGCGACCACATGCACGTGACGCCGGAGGAAGTGGACCTGCTGCTCACCGAGGGTGCCAAACTGGCCCCCGTGCTGGAAAATACCCGCATCCTGCGGGCTTATGCGGGCGTGCGCCCGCTGGTATCGGCCGACAACGACCCGTCCGGCCGCAACATCAGCCGCGGTATCGTGTGCCTGGACCACGAGGTGCGCGACGGTGTGAAAGGCTTCGTGAGCATCACGGGCGGCAAGCTGATGACCTATCGCCTGATGGCGGAACAGGCTGCCGACGCCGTGTGCAAGAAGCTGCATGTGAACCAGGTTTGCAAGACGGCTGTGACGCCGCTGCCGGGTTCTGCCACCGGTTCCGTTGAGGAAGTGTCCCGCAAACTGTGGTCGGTTCCCGTGACGGTCCAGAAGGCGGCCGCCGGCCGTTCGGGCGACTGGGCCGAGAAGATTGCCATGGACCATCCGATGGACCGCAGCCTGGTCTGCGAGTGCGAGGAAGTGTCGGTGGGCGAGGCCGAAATGGCCATCCGCGACCTGGATGTCCACAACCTGACCGACCTGCGCCGTCGTACACGCGTGGGAATGGGTACCTGCCAGGCAGAGCTCTGTGCCTGCCGGGCGGCCGGCCTGCTGGCCAAGGCGCATGGCTGCGCCGACCGGGCCCGGGCCGATTTGAAAGATTTTATGAACGAACGCTGGAAAGGCATGTATCCCGTTGCGTGGGGCGAGACCCTGCGCGAGGGCGAGTTTACCCAGTGGATTTATAAAGCAGTGTTGGGCTTATGAAATACGATGTAGTTTTGATTGGCGGAGGCCTGTCCTCCCTGGTTTGCGGTATTTCGCTGCAGCGGACCGGAAAACGTTGCCTGATGGTTTCCGGCGGCCAGAATGCCCTGCATTTCTCTTCCGGCGCCTTCGGCCTGCTGGGCTTCCGTCCCGACGGCTCGGCCGTAGAACGTCCGCTGGAAGAATTGGATAAATTGCCTGCCAACCATCCTTACCGGAAGGTGGGTGCGGCGAAGATGCACGAGTATGTGAACCGCGTGAAGCCGTTCTTCGCTTCCTGCGGCGTGATGCTGGACGGCGACCCGGAACGCAATTCCTGGCGCCTGACACCTACCGGTACCGTTCGGCCTTCCTGGCTGGCTATGTCGGATGTGACCCTGTACGAGGATTCGGTGGTTTCCATCGGCCGTAAAGCCTTGATTGCGAATATCGCCGGTTACCTGGACTTCAATACGGCTTTCCTGGCCGAGGGCCTGGAGAAGGCGGGTGTGACCTGCCGCCTGGAGGCGGTGGCCCTGCCCGAATTTGAACGCCTGCGTACCAGCGCCTCGGAGATGCGGTCGGTCAATATCGCCCGTGTCATGGACCATGACCAGGTCTGGAAGAAGTTTGTGGAACAGGTGTGCGTCCTTCTGAGGGACGAGGATGTGGTGGTCCTGCCCGAGGTCTTCGGCCTGCACGACGAGCACATCCTGGAGCAGATTCGCGAAAGCATCCCGGCCCGCGTGGTCTTTGTGGGGACGATGGCTCCGTCGGTGCCCGGCATCCGTTGCCAGTCGGCCCTGAAAACGGCCTTCGAACAGGCCGGCGGCGAGTTCCTGATGGGAGATGAGGTAATCTCGTCCGAAATGGACGGGGAGCGGGTGCTGTCGGTCCGGACCGCCAACCTGGGCGATACCGTGCTGGAAGCCGACCATTTCGTCCTGGCTACCGGCGGATTCTTCGGCCGGGGTCTGCAGGCTACCGCCGAGGCGGTGTCCGAACCGGTCTTCGGCCTGGATGTGGACGCGCCGGAGGAAAGGACGCAGTGGTATAATCCCGATTTCTTCGCTCCGCAGCCGTACACCCGTTTCGGGGTGCATACGTCGGAAAACCTGCGGGCTATGAAAGCGGGGAAAGAAATGGAAAATGTATATGTAATCGGTTCCGAACTCGGCGGGGCAGATGCCCTGTGCGAAGGCAGCGGAGCCGGAATTGCCGTGATGACCGGTTTCAAAGCGGCGGAAATGATTAACGGATAAAGGGATATGAACGATCATAAATTTGAGCAGTGCATCAAATGCACCATCTGTACGGCCTACTGCCCGGTGGTGGCGGTCAACCCGCTTTATCCCGGACCCAAACAGGCCGGACCTGACGGGGAACGTTTCCGGATCAAGAACAAGTTCTTCTTCGACGAGAACCTGAAATATTGCATGAACTGCAAACGCTGCGAGGTGGCATGCCCCTCGGGCGTCAACATTGCGGACATCATCCATTCCGCCCGGATGCGGTACGGACACCAGAAACCCAATCTGCGCGACATGATCCTGGCATCGACCGATCTCATGGGCGTGATGGCCCGTCCGGTCGCTCCGGTGGTAAATGCCGTGGCCGGCTCCAAAGCGGGCAAATGGGCCATGGATACCTTCCTGGGCGTGGATCAGCACCGCACCTTCCCGAAGTATCAGTTCAAGGGATTCGTGGGTTGGTTCAAACGGGAGATGGAGGCTTCGCAGGCTTCCTATCCGCGTCAGATTGCCTTCTTCCATGGTTGCTCAACCGAGTACCAGCATCCCGAAGTGGGGAAGGCCTTCGTCCAGGTGATGAACGCCCTGGGCATCGGTGTCCAGTTGCTGGACGAGGAATGCTGCGGCGTGGCGATGATTTCCAATGCCATGTGGAAGCAGGCCAAGCAGCATGCCCGTCACAATGTCGCCGCCTTCGAGAAAGCGGTGGAAGCCGGCCTGCCGGTGGTGACCACAGCATCCACCTGCACCTTCACCATGCGGGACGAGTATCCGCATATCCTGGGCGTGGACAATGCCAAGGTGCGCTCCTCCATCGTCCTGGTGGAAAAGTTCATCCACGACCTGGTGGATCAGGGCAAGGTGAAACTGGTTTTCCGCAAGGACTACAAGGCCCGCATGGCCTATCACATCCCTTGCCACATGGAAAAACTGGGATGGAGCATCTTTACGAAAAACCTGCTCCAGATGATTCCGGGGGCCGATTTGACGGTCCTGGGCAGCGGCTGTTGCGGGATCGCCGGTACCTATGGATTCAAGAAAGAGAACTATGCGTACTCGCAGGCCATCGGCCAGCCGGTCTTCGACGAAATCGCCCGGGTGAACCCGGAATTTGTGGTGTCGGAATGCGATACCTGCAAATGGCAAATTGAAATGAGTACAGGTTATGCGGTCAAGAACCCGATTCTGATCCTCAGCGAGGCTTTGGATCTGGAGGCGACTGCAAAAGCAAATTGTGTAAACGGATGAGTCTGATTATTGCTATGTTGTCAGCCTGGTTGCTGGCACTTTCCGGGGGACCGCTGTCCTTCGAGGCGGCCGATGCGGCCTTCGAACGTGATGCTGATTATGCCAAGAGCCGTTCCCTGTTGTTGGAAATGTTGCCCAAGGCGGAAACGCCGGCTCAGAAAGCCGAAGTGTACTGGCGCCTGTCCCGTGCGGAAAACATGCTGGGAGAGGGAGTTACGACCAAGGAAGAAAAACGCAAGCATTTCGGTCAGGGCATCCGCTATGCCGAAGAGGCCATTGCCGCTGATTCGAAGAATTACAATGGCTATATGTGGCATTGTGCCAATGTGGGACGTGATGTCCAGACAAAGCCGCTAACCCAGCAGACGTCGGCTGTCCCGGTGATGATTAAGGACCTGGATACCATTTTGGAAACGCTGGGCCGCAAGGATTGTTCCGAAGCCTGGCAGGCGAAGTCGGAGATTTATTGGCACCATCCGTTCAAATCGAACGATACGGCTGTGGAATATGCCCGGAAGGCGGTCCGTACCATCCCGAATGGCGAATTCCGCCTGCGGACCCGGGTCTGGCTGGCCGAAATCCTGTATGAGCGGAATAAGGGTGGAGACCGGGCGGAGGCCAAGACCCTCCTTTCGGACGCCCGTAAACGCTATGAATCGCTTGCCCAGCCTACTCCGGCGGAGCGGAAAGACTTCAAGGAATTGGTAGCCCTGGAGAATAAGTGCAAATGAAAGAGCCCCGTTACCCCCTCAATTACTCTCAGGACATCGTCCTCTTGCAGACCAAATACTCGCTTTTCAAGCGGGTGCTGAATATCCTTTTCTCGGTCAAGGTCGATGGCGGCTTTGATAAAACGCGGATGGAGAAGGCGTTAACGCTTCTATATGAGCGCAATGACTGCCTGCGCATCCGCTTTGTCAAGGAAGGAGGCCAGACGATGCAGTTCATCGAACAGGAACGCCGTCCCGCGCCCATCCCTTCGATGCGTTTTTCGACCCATGCCGCTTTTGAGAGATTCCTGTGCCGATGGCGCCGCAAGCCCACGGATCCTTTCAAAGGGGATGTCCTCCGGGTGATCTTCGTGGAAGGGCCTGCCGGCAAATCGGAAATCCTTTTCAAAATCTGCCATCTGGTGGCCGATACCTATGGCATCGGCGTGCTGATCGGAGACCTTTTTGCGGTCTATGAGGCCTTGAAGGAGGGGAAGGAGATGCCGGCCGCACCCGGTTCGTTCGAGGAGGTCCTGGTCAAGGATGCCGAGCATCGTGCCGATATCGCCGCCCGCGACAGAGACCGGTCTTTCTTCGAGGAGTTTTATACGCGCACGCATCAGGCTCACCCGGAGTTCTGCGGAATTACCGGCGAGGAGAATGACCGCTGGCTGAAGGATAAGCGCAAGGGTCATTTTTCCATCCCGTATTTGTTCGTGCGCTGTGATACAGAGGGTTATCGCTTTGTCATTCCTGCCAGCGTGGTCCGCCAAGCCCGGCAATGGTGCCAGGAGCACGGCATTACCCCCACGGCTTTCTATTTTTATGCCTATGCTGTGGCGGCATCGCTCAAGAACGACCGGGCGCCGCACCAGATTCCGCTGCTGCTGCTCAACGGGCGCGGTACGCTTGCCGAGCGCAAGGCGGCCGGAACCAAGGTCCAGAGCCTCGCTGTCTATACCGATGTGGACTGGAACAAGTCCTTCGCGGAGAACCTGGCCCTCAGCTATGCCGACCAGAATGAACTGTATCGCCACACCCGGCTGACCTATCTGGAAATCGATGAGATGCAGCATCGCGTGTGGAAGTATTCCATGCTCAGATACTTGACCAATTATTGCTTCTCTTTCATTCCTGTTTCGATGCCCGAAGGGGTCTCGATGCAGGTACACAGCAATGGAAAGGGTGCGTTGCCCTGCTATATCGCCCTGATGCATAACGTCAAATCGGACGAGATTTATGCTACGTACGATATCCAGACTAAGATGTACACCGGTGCACAACTGGCTGATTTCCACTGCCTTTTTGTCTCGGTTATTGAAAACGTTATCGCTGCTTCAGACCAGCCGCTTTCCGACTTGTTCCGTTCATGAAATATCAAACAGAAATAGAAATGCAGCGGGGCACCTTGCTTCGCGAAGGCCGATACCGGAGTATCCGGGATATGCTGGACCGCCTCTCGCGGTTGAAACCGGACGCTCCTATCCTCCAGGAACTGAATGAGAAAGAGGAGAAGGTGACCTGGACGGCGCGGGCCTTGAAGGAGGAGGTGATGTGCCTGGGCGAAGGCTTGCTTGCCGCAGGGCTTCAGGGGGCGCATATCGCCATCGTATCCGGGAATTGCTGCCGATACATCCTGGCGGATCTCTGCGTTTCCAATGGCGTGGGGGTCGTGACGCCGATCGATGCCAATGCGCCCGCCGACCTGCTGGCCCTCCTATTGAATAAATGCGACGCTACGGCGTTGTTCTGTGATCCGGTCACCCTCCCGAAGGTCCGGTCCGTCCGCGAGGCCTGTCCCTCGTTGAAGACCCTAATCCTCCTCTCCGGGCAGGCGGAAGACGTCCTGACCTATGACGAGCTCTTGGAGAAAGGACGTTCCGTAGGTGAAAACGGCCCCTATCACACGATGACCCCGGACCCGGACGCTCCGGCCAAGATCCTTTTTACCAGCGGTACTACGGGAATCAACAAGGGTGTTGTGCTTACCGGAGCCAACCTGACGGCCAATATGAACAACTGCCAGGATGTCGTCGAGGCCTGGGAAGACCACAACGTCTCCATGAGTGTCCTTCCGATGCACCATTCGGCCGAGATCAATACCCATATTATGACGCGCATCGGATGCGGCCGTCTGACCTGCATCTGTCCCGATGTGCGCCGGATGATGCCGAGCCTGAAGATTTTCCAGCCCAGTACCATCACGGTGGTGCCGATGATTGCCCAGGCTTTTTACAAATCCATCTGGGCCGGCGCACGGAAAAACGGCAAAGCGGAGAAACTGGCGAAGGGCATCCGGCTGGCGAATCTGCTGCGCAAATTCGGGTTTGAGATTTCACACAAACTCTTCCCGGAAGTGTTTGCGCCGTTCGGCGGCCATCTGAAAATGATTATCTGCGGGGGCGCCATGGTCAATCCCGTTGTGGTCAAAGGAATGGCTGATCTCGGGATCCGGATTGAGAACGGTTACGGCATTACCGAGTGCGGACCACTGATTTCGATGAATGCGGATCCGAGGAAGGAACACCTGAGTGTCGGAAAACCTTGCCCGAACCTCGAGACCCGGATCGATCAACCCGATGAAAATGGCGTTGGGGAACTTTGCGTGCGGGGACGGAATGTATCTTCCGGTTACTACAAGGACCCGGAAGCCACGGCCCTCGTCTTTGATCCGGACGGCTGGTTCCATACCGGCGATATGGCCCGGATTGCTGCGGACGGTCGTATTTTCCTGATGGGCCGCCTGAAGAATACGATTGTTTTGTCGAATGGCAAGAATGTGAATCCGGAAGAATTGGAAAACCTGATCGAAACGCGTCTCGAGTACGTGGACGAGTGCGTCGTGTATCCGGCCCGCTTGGAGAAAGGCGATCAGGAGTTTATCGTTGCCGGTCTGTATATCTCGGACGAGTCGCGCCGGGCCGATCGCAGCGCGGTCGCTGCCGATGTGGCGGCGCTGAACGCAACGCTTTCTTCCTATAAGCGTCTGGAATACGTGGAACTTCCCGCTACGGACTATCCCAAGAACGCGATGCGTAAGATCTTGCGCAAAGGCTTGCCTACGGTCATTTCAGAGGGTGCTTTGGAGATTGTTTGATATGGATATAAAAAAAGAATTACTGGAGATTATCAGCGAGTTTGTGGAACTCCCGGATGAGGAAATCGATACGTCAAAAGCTTTCAAAAGCGCCCTGGGCGCCGATTCCTTCGTGTTTTTGTCTATGCTGGGATCCATTGAGGAACGGTTCAATATCCGAATCCCCAATGAAGACCTGTTGACATTCAAGACGATGGATGATATTATCGGCTATTTGGAAAAAAAGGTGGGACCGTAAGCCGGTTTCTGTTTTTAAATCTGCCATTTATCTTCGCAACCTACCCCCTGGCGGGGACGGGCCGTCCCCTTGTGCCAGTATATTTGGTCTTGCAGGCCCCGGGACCGTACCCCGGCGGCATCGCTGACGCCGGTCGTGGGCTCTTGCCCCACGTTTTCACCCTTACCGTTTCCGGCGGTTATTTTCTGTTACGGCACCCATAAGATTACTCCCATCTGCGCTTTCCGCAGCGCGGCGCCCTTTCCTGTCCGGACTTTCCTCACCGCCCGAAGGCGGCGCGGCAGATCGTCCCACCTTTTTGTTCGTGGCCGCAAAGGTACGAAAAACCTTTGATTTCTCCGCAGCAATGCGTATCTTTACGTGCTTTTTTGAAAGAGATGCGTATTCAGTGGATCTTGCTTACCCTGTTGGCCGTGACCATTTCCTGTCGGAGCGGGCGCGGGACAACGGCTGCAGCCCAGACGACCGCTACCAAGGCCCCTGCCGCCGTGGCGCCGGTGGTGGCGCAGCGGTGCCGGATTGAGGTGGCCAAGGAATACCCGCACGATCCGGAATCCTACACGCAGGGCCTCTTTTTCCATGAGGGGAAACTCTTCGAAAGCACCGGTCAGTACGGGGAATCCTCGTTCCGGGAAGTGGACCTGCCTACGGGGAAGGCCTCTTTCCGCATCGACTATCCTGAAAAGTATTTCGCAGAGGGCTCGGTGGCCTTTGAGGGGAAGATTTACGTGCTTACCTGGACCAATCGCGTGGCCTTTGTCTACGACGCCCGGACGCTGGAACCCGTGGGCACCTGGAAGTATCCGCGCGAAGGCTGGGGCCTTACGACCGACGGGAAACAATTGATTGCCAGCGACGGCTCGGCCCGCCTGTTTTTTATGGACGGGCGGCTGAAGACCCTCCGGAGCCTGACGGTTCGCCTGGACGGCCGTCCGCTGAAACTGTTGAACGAATTGGAATATATCGACGGAAAGATTTGGGCGAACGTCTATCTTTCCGATATGCTGGTGGTGATTGACCCGGAAACCGGCAATGTGGAGAAGGTGGTGAATTGCAGCGGCCTGCTGCCCCAGCATCTCCGCGAGTCGCATACCGATGTGTTGAATGGCATCGCCTGGAATCCTGCCGACGGGAAACTGTACCTGACCGGCAAGTACTGGAAGCGCCTCTATGAGGTGCAGGTTACGGAGTAATCCGTTTGGAATAAGCAAATAACGCGGGGGTACTGGCCCGGGTGGGCCGGTTGAGATCATACCCATGGAACCTGATGCGGTTAATACCGCCGAAGGGAAGCCTGTCTCAAAACGCATCAAGCGTACCCCTTGCATAACGTAATTAGTTTTATGCGAGGTTTTTATTTTCTGGCAGCCATTGCTGCTGCCTTCCTGGCGCCTTCGGTGAAGGCGCAGGACAAAGTCGAGAAACTCGACAGCATTGTTGTTTCCGTCAGCCGTGCCGGCAAAGCGACCCCGGTCACCTACACCATGGTGGGCCGGGATGAACTGCGTGCCAGCAGTCCGCTGAATTCTCTTCCCATGACCCTGAACCTGCAGCCGTCGGTGGTGACCTCGGTCGAGGGTGGAACCGGTCTGGGCTATTCCAAACTGACCATCCGCGGCACGAAGGGGTCGCAGATCAACGTCACCCTGAACGGCATCACCCTGAATGATGCCGAGTCGCAGGAGGTGTTCTGGGTGAACATTCCCGCCCTGACATCCCTGCTTTCTTCCGTACAGGTGCAGCGCGGCCTGGGTACATCGGCCAACGGAGCGGGCGCTTTCGGCGCGAGCATCAACATGAGCACCGCCTCGGTGGGGGCGGCTCCGACCGGACGGATGGAACTTTCCTTCGGTTCGTTCGGGACCTATATCGCCACGGCATCGGCCAGTACCGGCCTGCTTCCGGGCGGTTGGTACGCGCAGGGCGCCTATTCACGCGGCTACACAAAAGGCTACATCCGCAATGCGAAAGCCGATGTCCAGTCGGCCCTGGCCGTGGTGGGGAAGATGTGGGAGAACAATTCGTTCCGCCTGACCTGGCTTATGGGCGAGCAGCACACCGGCATTACCTGGCTGGGCATCTCCCGCGAGCAGATGGAGAAGGACCGGACCTATAATCCCGCCGGAGCCTACTACGATGCGCTGGGGAACGAATTCTATTACGATAATGAGACGGATAACTACTGCCAGCATCATCTTCAGGCCAACTATACCCATCGTTTCCCCGGGCAGCTGACCTGGAGCACCACCTTTAATTTCACGAAGGGCGACGGCTACTTTGAGAACTATATGGACGATGCCATGCCGGATACTTATGGAATTGTGGCGGATCCGCCGTTTATGAGCGATTTTATCGTCCGGCAGGAAATGGACAATACCTACACCGTGCTGAATTCTACCTTGTCCTATCGCGGAGATGCCCTGGATGTGACGGGCGGCCTGTACCTGTCCCGCTACAACGGGGATGTGTTTGGCAACGTGATCTGGTCCGACCGCTTGGGAAAGGACTACGATTATTCCCGTTTATCCTGGTTCCGCAACAACGGCAAACGGAGCGAGGTGAATGTCTTCCTCCGCTCGGAATATCGTCCCGCGGCCTCGCTGACGGCCTATGTGGACCTGCAGTACCGGTGCCAGGGCCTGAAGATGTCCGGCCCGGCCGAGGACTTTGTTCCCACGGATTACGACCATGTCTGGAACTTCTTCAATCCCCGTGCGGGCCTGACGTGGACGCCGGCTCCCGGGCACAAGGTCTATGGCAGTGCGGCGCTGGGCCATCGCGAACCCGGCCGAAACGACCTCAAGGCCAAGATTGAATCGGTCTATCTGGAGCACAAGGCGGGGAATCCCGATGCCGAGGTGGATACCCGGCCGGAGGAGATGCTGGATATCGAATTGGGCTATAGTTATGAAAGTCCCACATTCAGCGCTTCGGCCAACCTCTACCTGATGGAATACTGGGACATGCTGCTGGAAACGGGGAAACTCTCTCCGGTGGGTTATGCCATCAAGGAGAACGTGCCCCGCTCCTGGCGCCGGGGCGTGGAACTGGCCGCTGCCTGGCAGCCTTCGCCCGTGCTTCGCCTGGGAGGAAACCTGACCTTAAGTATCAATCAGATAAAGGATTACACCTTCTATCGTGAGCATTACGACAATATGACCGACTGGAACCCGCTGCCGCAGATTCGGGAAGATTACGGGCGGGTGACCATGCTGATGTCGCCTTCCGTGGTGGGCATGGGCCAGGTAACCCTGCGTCCGTTCGCCCTGTGCGGCCGCGGCTCGCTCAAGACAACGGAAGTGCGGCTGGACGGTAAATATGTTGGAAAACAGTATTGGGACAATACCCAGAACGACGACCGCAGCATTCCGGCCTACTTTGTGATGAACCTGGGTGCATCGCACCGTTTCCAGATAGGGGAGGGCGCGCTTGAGCTGGGCGTTTATGTGAATAACCTGCTGAACCGGAAATATTTCTCCGATGCGTGGGGCTACCGCCCGTATTTCGATGTTGAGAAAGAGGCCGGTGTGATGGAAGGCGTCTTCCCGCAGGCTCCGACGAACGTGATGATGAAGGTGGTTTACAGTTTTTAATTAAAACATTTTAATTTTTTTCAGAAAAACCTTTGGAAGTACGAAAAGATTCCCTACCTTTGTCCCATCACTCTTTCTGACCAGAATTATAACCTTAATAAGGTAAACACAACTAACTAACCTTCAGGGCCTGCCGAAAAGCAGGCCCTGAACTATTTCTATCGGTCTTTTTCCAGTAATCCGGGTCGGAGTTCCCGGGTCCGCCGGAGGGCCTGTTCGTCTTGCCAGGCCTGGATGAGTTTCGGATTTCCGCTCAAGAGGACATCGGGAACCTTCCATCCGTTGAACTCGGCGGGACGGGTATAGACGGGAGGGGAGAGGAGACCATCCTGGAAGCTGTCGCTCAGGGCCGAAGTCTCGTCGGTAAGGGCGCCGGGGATGAGCCGGATGATGGAGTCGGCCAGCAGGGCGGCCGGAATCTCACCGCCGCTCACCACGTAATCGCCCACAGAGATCTCGCGTGTAACCAGATGCTCGCGGATCCGATGGTCGATTCCTTTGTAGTGGCCGCAGAGAATAATCAGGTTTTCTTTGAGGGACAATTCGTTGGAGATACCCTGGTCCAGGATTTCGCCGTCGGGGGACATATAGATGACCTCGTCGTAATGGCGTTCTGCCTTCAGCTCTTCGATCATCCGGTACACGGGTTCCACCATCATGACCATGCCGGCATCGCCGCCATAGCTGTAATCGTCCACGTTTTTGCGTGGACCGATGCCGTATTTCCTCAGGTTGTGGACGTGAATTTCCACCAGGCCTTTCTTGATGGCGCGACCCACGATGGAGTGGCCCAGCGGGCTCTCGAGCAGTTCGGGGACGACGGAGAGGATATCGATTCGCATAAGCAGGGTTTATTTTGATTGCAAAGATAGGATTTTTATCAAACTATTTCGTTATATTTGCAAACTACATATATTTTATTTGTTAAACCAGTTACTTGTCATGAGTGAAGAAATCAACCCCGGAATGCAGGTTCCCGAGACCGTACAGCCGGATGTAGCAGAAGTCAAAGAGGAAAAAACGTTGGTAAACTATGCAGAGAAGACCCTTGCTGAGCTGACGGGCCTTTTCCAGGAACTCCTCGAAGACATCGATCGTTTAAAGAAATCCAAGGAAGCGGAAGCCATCAAATCGGCTTTCTACAAGAAACTTTCCAAGGAAAAGGCCGAAGCCGGCGTGGAGGGAGCCGTAGAGGAGCCCTCGGCCGATGAGGAGGTGGCGGAAGCCCCTGCCGCAGAAGCTGCAGAGCCTGTGGCGGAACCCGAAAAGGTGAATCCTTTCGTGGCCATCGAAGAAGGTTTCAAGTCGCTTTACCTTACTTATAAGAAAGAGCGCGCGGAGTATAACCGCGAGCAGGAAAAAGAGCGCGAGGAGAACCTCTCCGCCAAACAGCAGGTCATCGAGGACCTGAAAGCGCTGGTAGAGAACCAGGAGGATGTAAGCTCCTCGTTCCCGGCCTTCCGCGAAATCCAGAACCGCTGGCGTGAAATCGGCCCGGTTCCCGCCCAGAATTTCCGCAACCTGAACGATACTTATCAGTTCCTGGTAGAGAAGTTCTACGACATGGTCAAGATCAACCGGGATCTGCGTGACCTGGACTTCAAGAAGAACCTGGAGGCAAAAGAGGCGTTCTGCCAGGAGGCCGAAAAGCTGGCCGAAAACGAGAATGTGGTAGATGCCTTCCGCGAATTGCAGAAGCTGCACGAGCAGTGGAAGGAGTTCGGCCCCGTGGCCAAGGAGTTCCGCGAGGAAATCTGGGACCGCTTCAAGGCGGCCACCGCGGTTATCAACAAGAAATACCAGGCTTATTTCGAGGGCCAGAAGGAGAAATTCGCAGAGAACCTGCAGGCGAAGGCCGCCCTGTGCGAAAAGGTGGAAGCCTTTGCCGCCCAGGAGATTGCATCTTCCAATGAGTGGAACGCCATCTCCAAGCAGATTGAGGATATCCAGAAGGAATGGCGGGGCATCGGCTTCGCCTCCAAGAAGGACAACCAGAAGATCTATGACCGTTTCCGCGCTGCCTGCGATGCTTTCTATGGCCGTAAACGTGAATTTTATAGCCAGTACAAGGACTCGATGAACGAGAATCTGGACAAGAAACTCGCCATCATCGAAAAGGCCGAAGCCCTGAAGGAAAGCAAGGAGTGGAAGAAGACGACCGATTTGTTCATCGAACTGCAGAAAGAGTGGAAGGAAATCGGCGCCGTTCCGCGCAAGAAGTCGGAGCAGCTGTGGAAGCGTTTCCGCGCCGCCTGTGATGCTTTCTTCGATGCCAAAGCCAAGGAAGGCAAGGCCGATAATGAGTTCTATGCCAACCTCAAGGCCAAACGTGCCCTGATTGAGGAAATCCAGGCTTTCGAGGGTTCCGACGAGGCTGCTATGCAGGACTTTGCCGCCCGTTGGCAGGCTATCGGATTCGTTCCTTTCAAGGAGAAAGAGAATGTGGCGAAGGCCTATGCCGAGGCCATGAAGGCCAAGTTCCCTATGTTCGGTGCCCGTCCCCAGCGGGGTAACCGCGGCGGCGTCCCCAAGGCTCCCAAGTCGGAGAAAGATTTGCTGGTGGATCAGTACAAGGCTCTCCAGCAGGACATTGTTACCTACGAGAACAACATTGGTTTCTTCGCCCAGTCCAAGAATGCAGAACCGCTCATCAAGCAGATGCAGGATCGCATCGACGCGGCCAAGCAGCAGTTGAAAGAACTGGAGGGCAAGATCCGCCAGGTAGAGCAGAAAGAGGAAGAAGAGCAGTAGTCCATGAACAAGAATACCATTATCGGAATTGTCCTCATCGCCGCCATCCTGTTTGGCTTCAGCTGGTATACTTCCAAGCAGGCACAGGAACAGATGGCCCTTCAGGCGAAGCAGGACTCCATCCATCGTGTAGAGCAGCTAAAGCAAATGGCGGCCGATTCCGCGTGGGCGGCCGAGCATCCGCTGACGGTGACCGATTCCACCGGCGCCCTTGCCACCCAGCAGGGGACGGTCTATAAGGATTCCCTCCTGGAGGCGGCGTCGCATGGCGAGCAGGAACTCGTTGTCCTGTCCAACGATAAATTGGAACTGGTGCTGACGACGCAGGGCGGCCAGCCTTATAGCGCCCGCATCAAGGATTATCGCAACTACGACAGCACGGACCTGTATCTGTTCCGTCCCGGGGCCAGCCATTACGGGATCTCGCTGTATACGGGGGAAACCATCAATACGGCCGATTTCGTTTTCCAGCTGGTGTCTAAGACCGATACGTCGGTGGTGATGCGTCTCCCGTTCGCGGGCGGTGGCTGCATCGAACAGCGCTGGAGCCTTCCGGCCGATTCCTATCAGGCCCGCAACGAGGTGGCCTTCCTGGGTATGCAGTCCGTGATTCCGCGCAATGTTTCGGTCCTGGATATCGACTATTCCGTGACCCTGCCGCGCATGGAGAAGGGCTACAAGAACGAGGTTCAGTATTCCAAGCTCGACTATTATTTCACCGGAGACAAGAAACCGTCCGAAATCGGGCGGGGGAGGAGCGCTTCCAAGCGGATCGACAACAAGATTGCCTGGTTCTCCTTCCATCAGCAGTTCTTCTCGGCCATCGTCCGGGCTCCGCAGGAGTTTACCTCCGGGGACCTCTCTGTCAATTTCCTGCCCGATGACGATCCGGAGCACAACCTGATGGCCTGTGAGGCCAAGATGCGTGCCGAGTATAAGAGCGGTGCCGACCAGGTGATTCCCTTTGAATTCTATTTCGGTCCGAACCATTATCGGACCCTGCAGGCTTACGGACAGAAGTATGAGAAGACCATCCCGCTGGGTGGTTGGCTCGTCGGCTGGTTTACGCGGTTTGTGATTATTCCGCTCTTTGACTGGCTGCACAAGAGTATTGCCAACTTCGGTATCATCATCCTGTTGATGACCATCTTCATCAAGATTGTGGTGTCGCCGTTTACCTTTAAGTCGTATTCCTCTTCGGCCAAGATGCAGGCTATCAAGCCGGAAATCGACAAGCTGAATGAGAAATATCCCAAGCAGGAGGATGCGATGAAGAAGCAGCAGGCGCAGATGGAGCTCTATAAGCGGGCCGGAATCAGCCCGATGGGCGGCTGCCTGCCGATGTTGCTGCAGTTCCCGATCCTGTGGGCGATGTTCCGCTTCTTCCCGGCTTCCATCGAGCTGCGTCAGCAGTCTTTCCTGTGGGCCGATGACTTGAGTGCGTACGATTCCTTCATTGATTTTGGCTCGCGTGTGCCGCTTATCGGCGACCATCTGTCGCTGTTTGCGTTGCTTATGGCGGTGTCCATGTTCTTCTATTCGAAGATGAATTCTGCGCAGATGTCCAGCGATCCGAATATGGCGGGTATGAAGTTTATGAGTGTGTGGATGATGCCTGTGATGATGTTCTTTATCTGCAACAGCCTCTCCGCCGGTTTGAGCTACTATTACCTGCTTTCCAACCTGATTACGATGCTGGAGACCTGGGTGATCAAGAAGTGGTTTGTTCATCCGGAAGAAATCATGGCCAAGCTGAAGGCCTCTGCCGGAAAGCCGCTGCCGAAGAGCAAATGGCAGCAGCGCCTGGAACAGGCCCAGAAGATGCAGCAGGAGCAAATGAAAAAAAGGCGTTAACCAACGCCTTTTTTTTATTGCCTGTCTGACCGGTGGCGGATAGTGGCAACGTGAGCCGTCTCGCTGCGCTCGACCCCACCGTTCACTCCGTTCGCTAACGCTCACATCCGTTCCGGTCCCCCCTCTTACGATGCCGAGGGTGGTACGGGCTCCTTGTTGCTACTATCCGCCACTCGCCACACTATTCCCGGCTTTGCTTGTCGCGGGCTAGGGCTGCTGCCCCGGCCTTTCCGTCGCGAGCCAGGGCGGCACCGGCGACCCCCGCCTGCGCGACCCGCACAAGGCCCATCGCTTCGCAGGCACCCCCTAGCCGGGGGTGGCATGTCGCCTTGTGCCGCCCTGGCCCGCTCCTGTCCAATTTCACTGTTGATTGGGTTGCGTGCCGGTTCTGTGGTTGATTCAGGGTAGGGTGATCAGTATTCCCGTTCGCCGAAAATGGCTGTTCCAACCCGGATGAGCGTGGCGTCGTATTCAAGGGCGATGCGCCAGTCTCCGGACATCCCGATGGAAAGTTCTGTCCAACAGGCGGCCCTCTCTTTTCCTTCCGGCGAAGGGATGGCTTCCAGTTGGGTGCGAATGTGATGGAACAAGTGGCTGATCCGACTGAAATCTTCGCGTATCCGGGCCTCATTGTCTGTGTTTGTCGCCATTCCCATCAAGCCCTTGAAACGAACGGATGTCCATGCGGAAATGGTTTCCCCTAGGACAATCTGGAGGATTTCCTCTTCTGTAAGGCCATGTTTGGTCTGTTCGGCACCTAGGTGGAGTTCGAGCAGGACGTCGATGACCCGTTGATTTTCTCTTCCCCACCTGTCAATGGCTTCTAGCAGATGGAGGGAATCGACGGATTGTACCAGGGATGCGTAGGGAAGGACCAGCTTGAGTTTGTTGGTTTGGAGATGGCCGATAAAATGCCATTCCGTGTCTGCGGGCATTTGTGGAACCTTGGTGGAAAATTCCTGGGGGCGGTTTTCGCCGAAAAGCCGTTGGCCGGCATCGTAGGCCGCTTGCAGGGATGGAATCGGATGAAACTTGGACACGGCAACAAGGCGTACGCCATCCGGTAGTTGTGATCGGATGGCAGAGAGATTGAGGGCAATACTATGTCCGTTTTGTTCCATAATACTAAGATAATCTTTTTCTTGAAAAATAGCAAGTCTTCCCCATTTCGCCACAAATATATAAATCTTTTCGAAATGGAAGAATTTTTCTGTTTTTCCTGCCAGCCAACACGTATCTTTGACAAAATTACAATGACATGAAGCGCAAAGATATCCATTTGTCCGACTTTCCTGGACAGTCCTATTTTCATTTTGCGACGGCCCATCAGGAAAAAAGCCGCCTGTTTATGTGTGAGCAAGATTACATCTACGGCGTCAACTCGCTGGCCATCCTGCTTCCGGCAGGAAAGGTGAAACTCATTGCTTACTGTCTGATGGATAATCATATCCATCTTCTTTTGCTGGGGAGGCTCCCTGACTGCCTTGCTTACTTTGATTCCGTAATCAAGCGTCTTGTTCATCTGAAAACTGGCGTTTTTCAGAAAGATGCAGTTGATATCACTCCTGTCGGGGATGTCCGTCAGCTGAGAAATGAGATATGCTACATTCACCGGAATCCTTACAAGGCCAGGATATCTTCCCCAGAGGCTTATCCTTGGAGTTCGGCTCGTACGTATTTTGCTTATGAGAAGGAGAATGGGACTTGCGTTGGGGAGTTGAAAGTTAAAGAGCAGGGTCGTGTTTTTAAGTCTGGTTCACCCATTAATCCGGCGTTTTGCCATCAGAATGGACGTATCTTGAATTCGTCCTTCGTTTCTGTAGATGTTGGACAGAAAGCGTTTGTCGACAGTGTTGGATATTTCGATGTCTTGCGACGCTTTAATTTGGAATCGGAAGTGGCGGAAAGTCATGGCTTGCATGAATTGGTTTCTTTCTCGGACCAGGAGTTGGAGATAAAGATGAAAGCCGTTTTGGAAAACGAGTTCCATGTAAAAGATGTTCATCAAGTGGGGAGAAAAGAATTGTTTCTCCTTGCCAGAAAACTATCCTTCCGTTTTGGCGCTCGGGAGAAACAATTGGGCCGGCTGCTGGGCTTGGAACCGGATGTTTTGAATAGGATTCTCTGATTGACTTGCCGAGTAATATTTATAATTGCCTGATTATCATTTGCTTACGGGAAAGTTCTGTCGGCTCAACATCGAATATCAGCGGTTGATATTCCGCTCAAAAACTGTAACAATATTATAATCAATCACTTATGTGTTTAAATCGGCATCTCATTCAGCGGTGTAGGGCAAAAAAAGAGAGTGACCTGATAGGTCACCCTCGATCTTTCAAGACGATGGCCGTCGGAAGGACGGCCCTGTCCGGGGTAAATTACTTCGTGATGACTTTGGCCATCTCGAGCACTTTGTTGGAGTAACCCCACTCGTTGTCATACCAGGCGCAAACCTTTACGAAGGTAGGATCGAGCTGGATACCGGCCTTCACATCGAAGATGGAAGTGCGGGCGTCGTTGCGGAAGTCGGTGGAGACAACAGCCTCGTCGGTGTAACCGAGAACGCCTTTGAGTTCGCCTTCGGAAGCGGCCTTCATGGCAGCGCAGATCTCGTCATAGGTAGCGGCCTTGTTCAGTTCGCAGGTCAGGTCAACGAAGGACACATCGCTGGTAGGAACACGCAGGGACATACCGGTCAGTTTGCCGTTCAGTTCGGGGAGAACTTTGCCAACAGCCTTGGCAGCACCCGTGGAGGACGGGATGATGTTCTCGAGGATACCGCGGCCACCACGCCAATCCTTCTTGGAAGGACCGTCAACGGTCTTCTGGGTAGCGGTAGCAGCGTGAACGGTGGTCATAAGACCGCGCTTTACACCGAAGCTGTCGTTGAGCACCTTGGTAATAGGGGCGAGGCAGTTGGTGGTGCAGGAAGCATTGGAGATGATGGTCTGGCCAGCGTAGGTCTTGTGGTTGACACCATAGACGAACATCGGGGTAGCATCCTTGGAAGGAGCGGACATGATGACTTTCTTGGCACCCGCCTTGATGTGAGCGGAAGCGAGTTCCTCGGTGAGGAAGAAACCGGTGGATTCGACGACGACATCGACACCCAGAGCACCCCAGGTGATGTTGGCGGGATCCTTCTCGGCGAAGACCTGGATCTTGTTGCCATCAACGATCAGATAGTTGCCATCGACTTTGATGTCGTGGTTGAAGTGACCGTGGACGGAGTCATACTTCAGCATGTAAGCCAGATAATCAGCATCGAGGAGGTCGTTGATACCGACAACCTGAATGTCTTTCGAGAAGTTCTCGACGGCGGCACGGAATACCATACGGCCGATGCGGCCGAATCCGTTAATACCAAGTTTTACCATTTTTTGTAAAAATTAATATAAGTTAAACGTAAAAATTTTCAACTTGCTGCAGGATTGTCCTGCAAAAACCGCGCAAAAATACAAAAAAAGAATGAAAATCCCTATCTTTGTAGAACAATAAATAGCAATTGATAAAATTATATCGTTTCAATGAATATTCTAATCACAAATGACGATGGATATCAGGCCAAAGGTATCCGTGTTTTGGCAGAAATCATGTGCCAATTCGGCAGTGTCACTGTCATCGCCCCCAAGTTTCACCAGTCCGGCATGTCCATGGCCGTCTCGCTCGGATTCCGGCAGATCGGTTATAAGAAACTGCCGCAACTGGGTCCCGGCGACTGGTCCTATCTGGATGCCACGCCGGCCAGCTGCGTGAAATTCGCCGTCAACCTTGGCTTGCAGCCGGATGTGGTGCTGAGCGGCATCAACCACGGACACAATGCTGCCTCGGCTTCCTGCTATTCCGGCACCCTCGGTGCTGCGGCGGAAGCGGCTTTGAACGGGTTCCGGGCCATCGGGGTCTCGCTGGATTCCCTGGACGGGGATGCGGATTTCTCGGCTGTGAGAGCCCATTTCCCTCTCCTGTTCGAACGCCTGATGGCCGTTCCCATCGACCGGTACGGCATCTACTACAACGTCAACTTCCCGAACCTTCCGGCAAATGAGATCAGGGGGATCCGCGTCGGACATCAGGGAATGGGAAAGTGGATCCGCGAGTTTAAGGAGTGGAATTCCGACCTCTACCAGAAGTTCGGCATCGATCCCGGTTCGTTTGGATTCCGCGGCATGGGAAATGCCGAGGCGGGGGAGACGCCGTACATGATGTCCGGTCAGTTTGTCGATGATCCGCGCAACACCGAGCGGGCCGACCACCGGCTCATGCAGGCCGGCTACATTTCCATCACGCCGGACCATCTGGACATGACCGATGAGGCAGAGAAGGAGCGCCTTCTGTTCCAGGGATTTGATACGGATTTCTAGGCCGATATGAAGTATTATATCATCGCGGGCGAGGCCTCCGGAGACCTGCACGGATCGAACCTGATGAAAGGTATTTATGCCGAGGATCCCCAGGCCGATATCCGTTTCTGGGGCGGTGCGCTGATGGATGCGGTCTATCACGCCCATCAGAGTGGGACAGGGCTGGTCCAGGATTACAATGCCGGGGCTGTCATCGGCTTTTCCCAAATCATCCTGCATCTGGGTGCATATGCCAACCGGCTGCGGCGCTGCGGGGAGGATATCCTGCGTTTCGCCCCCGATGTGGTGATCCTGATCGACTATCCCGGATTCAATTTCCGGGTGGCGGAGTTTGCCCATAAACGCGGGCTGAAGGTCTTCTACTACATTGCGCCGAAGGTCTGGGCGTCTCGCGAGAACCGGGTAAAGAAACTCAAGAAGTACGTCGATAAGCTCTTCATCGTGTTCCCGTTCGAGATCCCCTATTTTACCCGCAAGGGGGTGGATTTCATCTACAAGGGGAATCCGCTGATCGATGCCATCGACCAGTCCGAGGCGCTGCAGGAGAGCCGGGAAGCCTTTTTGGAACGCAACCACCTGCCGGATGCACCGTTCATCGCCATCCTGGCCGGTTCCCGCAAGGGGGAGGTGAGTTCCATGATGCCGGTCTGTGCCGCATTTGCCGACAAAATGCACGCCGTTCCGGCCTATGCCGGCTATCGCTTCGTGGTGGCGGGCGCTCCTTCGCGGTCGATGGAGGATTATGCTCCCTGGCTGCAGGGGCGCGAGGAATACATGCGCGTGGTGTTCGGCCAGACCTACGGGGTGATGCGGCACGCCTGCGCGGCGGTCATCAACTCGGGTACGGCATCGCTGGAGGCCTGCCTCATCGGCACACCGCAGGTGGTGGCTTATGCGGGTGCGGATTTCAACTTCAATGTGGGAAAACAGATCATCCGGATCGATTCCATCAGCCTCGGGAACCTCATCCTGGGCCGGATGGCGTTCCGCGAGCTGCTGCAGTTCTATTTTACGCCCGATAACGTCTTCCACGAGATTGTCCGCCTGTTGGAAGATACCGAATACCGCCAGCGGATGCTGAAGGACTATCGCGAAATCCGCGAAGCCTTGGGCTCTTCGGGCGCTTCGGCCGCCGTCGCCCGGGCTATGATTTCTCAATTATAATCCTTACCTTTGTTTTTTGTTAAAGAAAATATACAATGAGACTTAGCGCATTGCTCCTTGGCTGTATCCTGTTTTGCAGCCCCCTGGCCGCCCAGCAGAAAAAGGCCAACCTTCCCATCAAAGACTATCATTTTACCACGGTGAAGGAGAACCCCGTCACCTCCATCAAGAATCAATATCGCAGCGGCACCTGCTGGTGCTTCTCGGCCCTTTCCTTCCTGGAGTCCGAGGCCATCAAGGCCAAGAACCTGACCGACCGGAATACCTGGCCGGACCTGTCTGAAATGTTCGTGGTGCGCTATGCCTATCATGATCGCGCCATCAAATATGTCCGCCTGGACGGCAAACTCAACTTTGCCCAGGGCAGTGATTTCGGCGATGTGCTGGAGGTGGTCCGCGATTACGGCATCATCTCCCAGGAAGCCTATACCGGCATGAACTATGGTACTCCGCTGCCCGTCCAGGGCGAGCTGAACGCCGGCTTGCGCGGTTACCTGGATGCCATTCGCACGAATCCCAACCAGAAACTCACCCCGAACTGGGTGAAGGGTTTCGACGGCATCATGGACGCTTATCTGGGTGAAGTACCTGAGACCTTCGAGGTGAACGGCGTAACCTTTACTCCCGCATCTTATCGCGATGCGCTGGGAATCAATACCGATGATTTTATTGGTCTGACCTCCTTTACGCATCATCCGTTCTACCAGCCTTTCGCCATCGAGGTGGAAGACAACTGGCGCTGGACCCAGTCCTGGAACCTGCCGCTGGACGAGATGATGGCTGTGATCGACAATGCCGTTGAAAATGGCTATACGGTGCTTTGGGGCGGTGATGTGAGCGAGCCTGGCTTCACCCGCGAGGGTCTGGCCATCCTGCTGGCCGAGTCCGGCAAGACTTCCGGCAGCGACCAGGAGCGGTGGACCGGAAAAGCCGAAGAAAAGGAAGAGAAAGCCTCCAAGACCCTTCCGGCCGAGGAAGCGGTAACCCAGGAGTCCCGTCAGATCGGTTTCGACAACAAGACCACTACCGACGACCATGGCATGCACCTCTACGGCATTGCCAAGGACCAGAATGGAACCAAGTATTACCTGATTAAGAATTCCTGGGGAGAGACCGGCAAATTCAAAGGCATCTGGTACATGTCCGAAAACTTCTGCAAGGCCAAGACGCTGAACATCGTAGTCAACAAGAAAGCCCTTCCCAAGGACATTCAGAAAAAACTGGGTATCAAATAGATGCGGATAGTTAAACATATTCCTAACACCATTACCTGCCTGAATCTGCTCAGTGGGGTAATGGGCATCATTGTTCTCTTTGGCGGAAGGCCGGATCAGGCGTTTTTCCTGATGCTGGCCGCCGCCGTTTTCGATTTTTGCGACGGGCTCGCCGCCCGCGCGCTGGGTGCCTATTCCGAATTGGGAAAGGAACTGGATTCTTTGGCCGATATGGTGAGTTTTGGCGTTCTTCCGGCCATGATGCTATTCGTCGGGACGAGCCATCCGTACCTGCGTTTCGTGACGCTCCTCCTGGTGGCTTTCTCTGCCCTGCGTCTGGCCAAATTCAACCTGGACGAACGCCAGCATGCCAGTTTCCTGGGGCTGCCCACACCGGCTTCCGCCATGATTTGCGGTTCACTGATATGCTATTCTTTCGTGAGCCCGGACAGTTGGGCAGCCTGGCTCTGCAGCCAGGTGTGGTTCCTCCCGGCATTGTCCCTGGCCATGTGCGCCCTGCTGGTCTGTGAGATCCCGATGTTTTCCATGAAGTTATCGACAGGAAAAAAGGCGTCTGCCCGGACCAATGTCCTGCGCATCGCCTTTTTCGTGCTGGTGGCGGTATCCGCCATCTATACCCTCGTGGCCGGAGAACACGTTTCGCTGGTGTTCCTGGTGGCCTTCCCGGGATATGTGCTATTGAACCTGATCAATAGTTTTCTGCCCGGATAATAAAGAAACTCTTCGGGTGCTTGCATACCGGGCACAGTTCGGGAGCTTTGGGTCCGATGACGATGTGTCCGCAGTTGGAGCATTCCCAAATGGTGTCTCCGTCGCGGGAAAAGACCAGGCCTTCGTTGATGTTCGAAAGGAGCTTGCGATAGCGCTCCTCGTGCGTTTTTTCGATGGCCCCCACCTTCTCGAACAGGAAGGCGATTTCTTCGAAGCCCTCTTCGTGCGCCACCTTGGCGAACTCGGCATACATGTCCGTCCACTCGTAGTTTTCGCCGTTGGCGGCATCTTCCAGATTCACCGTGGTCACCGGCACTTCGCCGCCGTGGAGGAACTTGAACCAGATCTTGGCGTGTTCCTTCTCATTCTTGGCGGTTTCCTCAAAGAGGTTGCCAATCTGTACGTAACCGTCCTTCTTGGCCTTCGAAGCATAGTACAAATACTTGGTATGGGCCTGGGATTCGCCGGCGAAGGCGGCCTGCAGGTTCTGTTCCGTTTGTGTTCCTTTTAATTCAGCCATAATGATATTCTTTTTTTGTTTTGTCAAATATAGTCACTTTTTCTAAATATGCAAAGCATGGACATTTTATATATTCACGGGATGGGCGGCGGAGCAGACAGCCGCATCCCTTCAATCCTGAAAGAACGGCTGGCCGTCCTCGCCCCCGCTCTCCGGGTAACTGTACGTACCTATGATTTCGCGCCCGATATCGCGTGCGGGCAGATTGCCGCCTGGGTGGAAGAACTGAAGCCGGGGCTGGTGATCGGCGAGTCGATGGGTGCCATTCATGCACTGGCCGTCTCGGGCGTGCCGCACCTGTTGGTGAGTCCCTCGCTCAACGCCCCTATTTTCTTTTCCATCCTCCAGTGGCTCGTGCTGATCCCGGGCGTGACCGCCCTTTGCGACCGCATCTGGAAGCCCAAGGAAGGGGAGCGGCAGCCGCTGCATTTCGACTGGCGGCATCTCCATGCGTGGAAAGGCTTCCGCAGGCGTGCGCTGGCCCATTCTCCCAAATGCGGCGGGAAGGATTCCTTCTTCGCATTTTTTGGTACGCGGGACCACTATCGCCGTAGTGGCATCGTCCGGGTACGGACCTGGCGGAAATACTACGGAGACACCTTCCGCATCTACGACGGCACCCATTTTATGGAGGAGGAATACATCGACTCCCTCCTAATCCCCAAGATTCTGGAAATAACGGACAGTATCACATGTCCTTAAGTGACAGGCCGATATAACGGATGTCCCATTTTTTATGGTGGAGAATAATTCCCTTTGATTTCTCCTGGACTTCGGAAATCTTTATCTTGTCCGGATTGCGCTTGATTTCCCCCAGGACGAGTTCCTTGTCGGCCTCGTTGATGGCAATAAGGTCAATCTCGTCTTTCCCGTCTTTTTTCTTCCAGTAATTCGTGACCAGGTTATACCGGCCGCTCTCAGCATATGCCTGCCGGAAATACCGCTCCAGAGCCAGTCCGGAAAAGGTCTCATAGTCTGCCACGACTTTTTCTACAATCCATTCAAGGTTCCCTACTTCTACGGCGCTTCGATAGCGGTAGATAAAGCGGAACCAGAAGTTGAGGAAGTTGTCAGAGATGGAATATTCAACGTTCTTGGCGTTCTCTCCGGCCAGATAGGGACGCTTTCGGGAAATGATGCCGTAATCGTTCTCCAGCTTGTCCAGATATCCTCCTGCTTCCATTCCTGTATAACTCTTGATCTGCCCGCGGGACGTCTCTCCGGTGGCCAGCGCAGACAGGATGGAGAAGTAGTTGCCGTAGTCCTTCCCAAACTCGTCCCGAAGCATTTCCTGACCCTCGTCTAAAAAATAAGAGCCCACGGAAAGAACATCATGGATGATTGTATCTTTGGTGAGGGCACCTCGCGTTACCAGCAACTCGACATATTTGGCGACACCTCCCGTAATCATGTACATGGCTAAAAGATCTTCGTTGGTGTATGCCGGATTATTGTCACGCATGATATCCTTCAGGGTGGCTATGGTGAACGGCCGGATCTTGAAACGGGCAGTCGCCCTTCCGTACAAGGGCTCATCCTTGTCATCGAATATCTTTTTCATCTTGGAATAGATGGATCCGCAGATGACAAGGTTGATATGGCTCTCTTCTTTATTGTCATCCCAGACATCCTGTATGTCCGAAAAGATGGAACTGCGCGTGTGGGACAGGTTCTGGAACTCATCCAGCACCAGCGTGAAGTTGCGGTGCCGGGCAATCCCCATAATCGCGCCGAGAAGGCGTGGGAAGTCATTGAATGTGCCAAGGTCCACGTCCAGCGTGACGCGGATTATTTCTGATAATTCACCGCAGAGCAACGTTTCACTTTTCTTCCCCACAAAAAAATACACAAAGGGGATGCTCGTGAAGGATTTCTTGATAAGCGTGGTTTTGCCAATACGACGACGGCCAGTAATAACCGTCATCTGTGCTTCGTGGGCGGAGATCGCTTCAATCTTTTGGAGCGCCGCCATTTCCTTTTCCCTGTCGTAGAATTTCATGACCCATTCTTTTTTTTGTAACGTCTGTTACTGTAACGCGTGTTACAATTCTATGCAAAAATACGGATTTGTTTGAATATTCCAAAATCTTTGAAAAAAACAGAAACAACCAGATTTGACAATCCGGGCAATTCTGCGTATTTTTGTAATGTATGAGAAGACGCAGTAGTGTTTTGATGGTTTTTGTGGCGGCGGTGGCGATGTGGGTCACGGCCGGCTGCGGCCGGCGGGCCGTTGACCTTATGGACCGGGCCGATACGTTGTTGGATGAGAGACCTGACAGCGCCAAAGTGTTGTTGGAGCAAATCAATCCCGACCGCTTTCTGTGCCCGGGCAGGCGGGCGCGGTATACCGTGCTGGCTACCACGGCCAGGGAAAGGACTACGATGGACCCGAAGGTCTCCGAGGAAGAGCGCCGGGACACCCTGTTGCGTGTGGCTCTGGAATGGTACGAACTGCATCCCAACCGGAGACCGAAGGACTATATGCGTGCCCTCTATTATTATGGGTACCGCCAACACGGGCTCAAAGACTATTCCACGGCCATTTACTACCTGACGCGTGCTCAGGAATGGGCCGAGAAACTGGACAATCCTTTTTATTCCGGCATGGCTTTCCGGGAAATCGGTTCCGCCTATCTTCTGTCTTTCAACTATCCGGAAGCCATAGAAAACGAGAAGAAAGCCATAGCGGCATTTGAAAAGGCCGGGAAGCCCTTGCACGCTGCCGATGCGAAAAAAGCAATGGCGCGTGCCTATTATTCTTCCGGAGATTTTACCCAGGCGCAAAAACTATATGAGCAAGTCTTGGAAGTGTACCAAGATTCGGTTTTCAGAAGCCATACACTGGTCTCTCTTGCTCAAGCGCTAATCCTTCAGTCTCCGGACAATGCCGACCGCGCCATCCAATTGATAGAGGAATCCGTTTCGTTAGGCAATACCCTTTGGATGGACGGTTGGGGCGTATTGGCAGAAGCGTACGCCATAATAGGAGATTATTCCAAAGCAGATAGTGCCTTATTCAGACGAAAACAACTGGCCAATACGGCGCTTAGGAAAAACAATTTGAATTACGCAGAATCTCGTGTAGCCCGCGCAAAAGGGGATTACCGAACTGCTTATGAAAAGGAAGAAGCCTTCCGTATGGGAATGCAACAACTTAACCTCCATGGACAGGCCGAATCCATTATGGCGGTTCAGCGCAATTATTATAAGGGATTACACGATGCCGAGATTACACGGGCCAGGACCCGAAAATGGAAGATAGGTGGACAGGTCGCACTATTCATTATGGTTATCGGATTGTTATTCTCTATGTATAACCGACAGCGCAGACGCCGGATTGAAGAACAAAAGATATATTTCAGGGAAATGGAAGAGGCATCCTCATTGGCTCAAAACCTGAAACGACAGATAGATAAATTCCATTTAATCGGGAATAAATGGGATAAGATTTTGAAAACAATCGAAACTGTTATTTCTCTATCTTGTGAGGAATATGGCGCCGATGCACAGAAATCTGCCCGAAAACTCCGTGACGACTTCCGCTCCGGCAAATATAATCAAGACCTTATGGCCCTGGCCGATGCCATCAGCCAGAACGCCGTTACCAACTTAAAAAAAGAAGTCAAGCAGAAAAAAGGCGTCTTGGAAGAGGAAGATTATCTGCTTTATGCACTTTGGATAGATGGCCTGACCAATACGGCTATGTCCCATTTGTTTAAATCGAAAAGGGGAAATGATTTGCAGGTAAATGCCTTGTATGTAAGGAAAAACCGCCTGAAAAGCAAATTGGAGGATCTTCTTGGCAAGGAAGCGGGAAAGTACCTTTCTATCTTACCGTAATCCAATTCTTGCCATCCCTGTATTGTATTGACAATCAGTTAATTACAAAAAGATAATAACTCGTTGTAAGATTATGGTTTCTTACAACGGGTTATAACTATATGATAATCAATACATTAATCCGTATTCCAAGTAAGAAGATTTTTAGAAGCTGTTTAAATTTCAATCGTAGATTTTGTTATACATAAGCCGGCAGAAGGCGAGTTGAACCATCGCTTCACCGGTGTCAGAGTAGAATTCATAGTCCATGGCAATTCTCCGAAAGTTTT